>OMAO01000002.1_pt1 | contig 286892 bp, 203 predicted proteins | sample 1644641 | NCBI WGS metagenome assembly OMAO01 (sample SAMEA103958120, study PRJEB25191) | human gut metagenome | biome: human-associated habitat [ENVO:00009003]; feature: intestine environment [ENVO:2100002]; material: feces | place: Germany | collected 2013/2015
AGGTAAGTGAAAATTCTGACATGGCAAAATCCTGGGCAACTTTTTGTTGCTCAGGCACTTATAAATAATGTTAAACTATAGTGTTGCGGAATTAAGGATATCTGCTCAACAGAAGCGCATCGCTTTGCTCCAAGAATTGAAGCAGAGTGTCATCACTCATGCCGTTACGAAAGGGCTTAATCCGAATGTGGAAATGAAAGATTCGGGAGTGGAATGGATTGGAAAAATACCTGCAAGTTGGGATGTAGTCCATCTGAAACGTATTCTTAGAGAGCGTATGCAGTATGGTGCAAATGAACCAGCAGAATCTGATGATACAACATATCCACGATATATAAGAATTACAGATATAACAGCAAATGGAGAATTGCGCCCTGAAACATTCAAATCATTGGAACCTTCTAAGGCTAAAGATTATTTGTTGGATAAAGGGGATGTCTTGTTTGCAAGAAGTGGCGCGACGGTTGGTAAGACATTTTTGTTTAATGCAGATATAAAAGCTTGCTATGCAGGTTATTTGATTAAAGCATCATGCGATAAGCGTAGAATGTTACCAGAATATCTGTATTATTATACTCAAAGTGGAGCGTATGAATGTTGGAAGAATAGCGTTTTCATTCAATCGACCATACAAAATATTGGAGCTGACAAATATCAAATGATGTATATTCCAGTTCCATCTAAAGATGAGCAAAAACAGATTGTAGAATATACAATGAGAAAAAGTCAGATTTTTGATGCAGCTATTTCTAAAGCCCAGCACCAAGTAGAACTCCTGCAAGAATACAAGCAGAGTCTCATCACGGAGGTCGTAACGGGAAAGCGCAAGGTCTCATGATGATAATAAAATCGTCGATCATGACGGACGATTTGGAAAAAATACAATTCGTCGGTCATGACCGACGAATTACAAAAACTATAATTATAAATGTAGAAATATGGAACAGAATAGCAACATAACATTATATGAAACAGCTGCCGAAACCATAAAGACAGCCATCTTACAGGGACAGTATGAGGCTCTGAAAAGTGAAAATAGAGTGCAGCTTGCTGTATATTTCGGCATAGGAAAATTCATTTCATCCAACTCTCGAAATGGTGGATGGGGAACTGATGCACTTTCTGCTATTAGTGAGCTGTTGCGAAAGATTCTGCCAGGACTACGAGGTTTTTCTGCCACACAAATGAAGGAGATGCGCTTGTTTTATGAAGGTTGGAATGAACTTGATAGAAATTCGTCGGTCACGACCGACGAATTGAGAAAAGTAGTTTCTTCGGTTGCAACCGAAGAAATGCAGACTGGCTCAAAAGCAATAAATACAATAGATATATACAATTCCATAACCATATCAAACCTGTCGGATTTTCCAGTAAATGACTTCTTTCGAGTTCCTTTTACGCATCATTCGCTCATATTGAGAATGGCGAAAAGTATGGCGGAACGCTTTTATTACATCCATCGTTGTGCAGAAGAGCATCTTTCTGTGAGAGCATTGAAGAAGCTCATTGAGTCGAAGGCATATCAGAACCAACAGGCATTGCCTAATAATTTCGATCGCACCATCCCGACACCAAAGGATGCTCGCAAAGCAGTGATGATGTTTAAGGATTCGTACATGCTTGACTTCATCAATGTGGAGGAATTGGGAGAAAGAGACATCGAGGATGTGGATGAGCGAGTCGTGGAGCAAAATATCGTACATAACATCAAGAACTTTATCATGACCTTTGGTAAGGACTTTGCTTTCATTGGCAACCAGTACCATTTAGAGGTGTATGGGGTGGAACACTTCCCTGACCTTTTGTTTTTCAATCGAGAGCTGAACTGTATGGTTTGTATAGAGTTGAAGACTGGAGCCTTCAAATCTTCCTATCTCGGGCAGCTGATGACTTATCTTCGAATCCTTGATGACAAGGTGAAGAAGAAACATGAGAATCCTACCATTGGCATTGTGCTTTGTACGACCGCCAACAAGGACTATGTTGAGTATGTCATACAAGACTATAACAAGCCTATGGGAGTTGCCACATACAAGACCTTTGATGATATGCCGGAAGAATTGCGCAAGGCATTGCCAAACATGGATGATTTAAAGAAACTGTTGTAAACATAAAGTAGTTGCAGAATGAGTAATAAGTTAAAGAACATATATACCAATGCTTTTGATAATATCATCAAAAAGCATACAAGAGACAAGGCAAACACAATATTTGTCTTGGCAGGAATCACTCCGTATATATATGTGGAGAATTTCAACGATAACATAACAGACCAAGCGACCTTTGATAAAGAGGGAAATCTTGATTTGTTCACCCAGGCATGGTTTGGAAGTGTGTTCCCGAAGCTCATGGCTGCAACTACTTACCAAATCCTGTCACACCAGCAGTATGCAAGCATTAACGAATACTTGAACGAGGATTTTTTCAAGGACAGGATTGTTGTTGTATATGACAATTTACGTTCTCTCTATCCTATCAGCAAGAGTGAGTATATAGAAAAGGCTGATGCCAATGGAACGGAGAAGCGACCTGAAGGTATGCCTGTTTACCAAGCAGAGCAACTGAAGATAGGTGAACATTATTTCTATTCACTCAAACACTTTAATGATGGCTTGAAAAAGATACCCTTGTTCTCCATCAAAAAAGACCTAACATCGGCTGGTGTATCTTCTGCCAAAGCATACGTGCTTGATGTGATTTCCGACCCATACGGAATTGATGTGTTGGTCAATGAGTGCATAGAAGAGGACTTTTTTGCAAAGAAAGTTTATGTCAAGGTGTCTGGTAAAAATGTGCTGAATAAGACATTGACCAATACCCTTGAAGAACTCAATCACCTCTTCGCTCGTTTTGGCGGTGGCATCTTTGTTCAGAGGGAAGATGCTATACAGAAGGATTATGCACCTTCAGAGGAATCCGTAGTTCTGTTGAAGCGATATTGGGGAGAGAAAGCTGAGTTCAGAGACATTCAGGTATATGAGAATCCTGAGCTTGGCAATGACATCATACCTGTATCGCAAGGTTTGCTGGTGGACACCATCATCAAAGAGTATAAGAATGGATGTGAGGGAATCCAACCAAGAGACATCTTTATCACGGCTCCTACTGGTGCTGGAAAATCTCTGATATTCCAGTTGCCTGCGTTCTATGCAGCATCACAAGGTGATGTCACCATAGTGGTGTCCCCTCTGAAGGCGTTGATGACAGACCAGGTAGAGGGATTGCATAATGAACGCCACTATGATAAGGTGGAGTTCATTAATAGTGACTTGACATTGATAGACAGGGATAGAATCATTGACGGCTGTAAACGTGGCGATGTGGATATTCTATATTTGTCACCAGAGCTTTTGTTATCTTATGACATCCATTATTTCATTGGAGAGAGAAAATTAGGCTTGCTCATAGTCGATGAAGCTCACCTTATCACTACATGGGGTCGAGATTTCCGTGTGGATTACTGGTTCTTGGGCAATCATATCAACAAAATGCGCAAGTACAACGATTATATGTTCCCTATGGTAGCTCTGACCGCAACTGCAGTATATGGTGGTGTGAACGATATGGTCTTTGACAGTATCAATAGCTTGAACATGCATGATCCTCATAAGTTCATCGGCAATGTACGCCGTGACAATATTGAGTTTGTCATAGATACCCATGATGACTATTCTACAGGTCGCTATGACCAAAACAAGGAAACGGAAACTGTCAATATCATCAAGGGCATCCATGATTTGGACATGAAAGCTATCGTATATGCGCCATACACAAGGCACATCAACCGATTGAAGGACAAATGTGATGAGATACAGGAAGGAATGGTTGTCTCTTTCCATGGAGGAATGGAGGCAGACGAGCAGAAGTTTGCATATCAGGCATTCAAGAATAATCGTTGCAAGGTGATGATTGCTACGAAAGCCTTTGGTATGGGTGTCGATATACCTGACATACAGGTAGTTTATCACCATGCGCCATCTGGATTACTTCCAGACTACATACAGGAGATAGGACGTGTAGCACGTAAGAAAGAAATACAAGGTTTTGCAGCATTGACGTTCTCTAAATCAGACTTACGTTATAGTAAGCAACTCTTTGGTATCTCCTCATTGAAGACCTATCAATTGAAGGAAGTGCTATGCAAGATTATGCGTTGTTTCAATAGCAATGGCAAGAAGAGAAATATGCTTGTCGCAGCCAATGACTTTGCTTATATCTTCGACTCTGTCGATGAGATTGACCAGAAGGTGGCAACGGCATTGATGATGATAGAAAAGGACTATCTGAACAAGACACGATTCAATGTTCTCATTGCACGTCCAAAGAAATTGTTCACTAAGGTCTATGCAAGAACGAACCAAGTGGGCATGGACAGATTGCTGGAGAAGTATGGTGAATGCTTCAAGGAGATAACACGTGTATCAGGAAACTATCATACGTTGGAACTGAATCTTGATGATATTTGGGCAAGGCATTTCTCAGATAAGAGCTTTCCACAGCTAAAGAGCGAGTTCTATAAGCAAAAGTTCTTGTCTGAGGATGGCATCGAGTTGACTCCACAGATTAGGGTAACTATCAATATAGACAGAACATATAGTGATGTCTTGGCTGAGGTGCGTGGTGTTTTGGATGCCGTCAAAACCTCTTTTGCCCAACTTGGTTTCAAACACTCGTTCTTCACACAAAATGAATTTGAGGAGGAACTGGTGCAACGCATGGATGCCAAGTATAATATCAAAAAGATAGCTTCATTCATGCTGAGTACCTACTCTGGTTATATGAAGACTACCGAACGTGCATTGGAAGGGGACTCCTTCTTACAGATGCGACGTCATGGTACGACTATGCAATACCAAGTCTTCAGCACCAACTATCAGGCAAAGTTCACTCAGTTGATGAGTATATTTGCCAAGTTGTTCGATGGTAAAGAATACCAATCAGCAGACAGATTCCTGTCCATCAATGACATTCCGCTCATGAATCATATCAGACTGGGTTCGTTGTTGGAAATTATGGAATTGGGCTCTTTCGAAACTACTGGTGGTGATGAACCAAAGATATTCTTGCGTCTCAATGACCCACGAAGAATAGAGAGGGATTCAAAGAATGACAGTTACAAGAACTCCATCCTTGAATCGGTTAAGAACAGACATAAGGTTAGTTGTGAATTGTTTGAGCATTTCTTTACCAATTATTTCAGCAATGAGAAACGTTGGGATTTGGTGGAAGACTTCTTTCTTGGCATGTCCAATGATGATTTGTTTGAGAAATATCCTGGTAAGATAGTCAATCATATAGACATCTTGGAATATTTGAGAAACAACAAGTCTGTGACACCAGAAAACTCTGTTGCTGAGAATAAGGAATATTCACACCAAGAGAGCTTTTTCTTGGCAAGAAAACAAGAGTTTTACAATCGTGACAACTTGCTGACCATAGGACATCAAACCAAGAAGGTAAAGCGTTGGCTCATTGATGACCCTGTCGCATTACATAAGACGATTGTGGAAAATGAGATTGTCATTGAGGCTGACGATTTCAAGGTGCTTTCCAATAAGTTAAGGTTGGAACACTTTACGTATTACAGGGATTTTCTCCGTTTGAACATCCTTATTGAGTTTCCTGGTTATGACAATCTTGTCAAGGCATCGGTTCCTTACAAAGACCAACCAGTCAAATTCTACAAGTGGTGGCGAAGACATAAGGACTTTGTCACTTTGAACTTGAAGGAAAAAGTAGAGCTTTATCTCGCTGTGGACAAAGTAACACCTACGGCATTGGTAAAGGCAGATAAAGAATTAATTAAGAAATAAAAATATATCATATATGGATAATCTCTTGAATGAAACAAAATTTGAGGAGCACATTGCAAGTTATCTTGCTGATAGCGACCTCTACAATCAAAGAAGCAGCGCACAGTTTGACATCGAGAAGCTGTGTGATGTGGAGATGCTGGAGCAGTTCTTACGCCAACAGCCAGTGGTATGGAACAAACTGACCAAGCATTTTCCTAGTCAGGAGGTGGCTACAGTCATTCGTGAGTACAACAAGCGAATAGACCGTGGCGAGAGCATTCTTACTATTATGAGAAAAGGCTTCACTATCAGCGGAGCAAAAGTAAAGTTCTGTCAGTTCAAGCCTGTGCTTGAAGGTGAGGGAACGGATAATTATAGACTCTATAGAGCAAACAGATTCAGTGTTGTTCGCCAAATGCGCTATTCGTTAGGCAAGGACAGTGGCAATGAATTGGACTTGTGCATCTTGCTCAATGGTATTCCTTTATTTACCTTCGAGTTGAAAAACGAAGGTTCTGACCAGAACTATACGCATGGCATATTGCAGTACAAGCGAAACCGTGACCCACATAACCGAATGCTGCGAAGCTGTTTGGTTCACTTTGTCATGGATAATCAGTATGCCTTCATGACCACGTTCCTGAATGGTGAGGAAACGACGTTTCTTCCTTTCAACCAGGAGACCGTCAATCCTCCCATCGAAGGCGAATATCCTACAGCCTATATGTGGCGTAGGGTTTTGCAAGCAGATTCCATCCTCGACCTGTTGGAAAACTTCATCAAGCGTTACGATGAGTATTACGAGGACAAGGACACCAAGGAGCAGAAGAAGCGTACCGTGGTCATTTTCCCTCGTTTCCACCAACTCCGTGCGGTGAGAAAACTTCGTGGCTTGATTCGTGAGGAAGGACCAGGACACAATTATCTGATTCAGCATTCCGCAGGTAGTGGAAAAACCAAGACGATGGCTTGGCTGGCACACCAGCTTGCCAACATGACAAACCCTGATGGCACCGCTATCTTTGACAGCATCATCATGGTGACAGACCGTATTGTGCTCAATCGCAATATGGCAGAGGATGTGGTGAACTTTGAGGTGACGGCAGGAACGGTGAAGGACATCCGCAAGGGTTCCAAGAAATTGGCGGATGCCTTGAACGGCGAGAATAGAATCATCATTTCCACCGTGCAGAAGTTTGCCTTTGCGCTCGATTATCTCAAGCATGAGAAATCCAAGAAATATGCCATCATTGTGGACGAGGCTCATACTGCCATCGGCAATGAGGCGGCAAAGGACTTGGTCAGTGCGCTTTCCACCAAGGAGGACTTGGAGAAGATGGGCGATTACGATCCTGATGAATATGATAGTCCTCTGGATGCTTTGATGGCTCAGATGCAAAACTATCGTAAGATGATGAGCCATATTTCTTATTTCGCTTTTACTGCCACGCCAAAGGACAAGACTTATGCCCTTTATGGAAAGGATGGAAAGTCTGCCCATGACTTGTACTCCATGAAGCAAGCCATCGACGAGAAGTTTATCCTTGATGTCACCCAGAACTATGTCAGCTACAAGACCAAGTTTGAGTTGATAGAGAAGCATCCCGATGAGGACAAGGACAAGCTCTTTGAGCAAAAGAAAGCCTTGAAGGTGATTGGCGAGTGGTTGGGAAAGAACAAGTATATCAAGTTGAGAAAGGCGAGTATGATTGTTGACCAGTTCATGAAGTTCACCATCAACAAAATCAACCATCAGGCTAAAGCGATGGTGGTATGTGACTCTCGACAGTCGGCAGCCGACTACAAGCAAATCATCGACCGCATTATCAAGGAGGAGTATCATGGTGCCATCAAGACCTTGGTGGCATTCTCTGGTGATGTCATTGACAGCAATGGCAACAAGTGTACCGAGGCAAACATGAACGACGATGGCGTTACGGACAATGACATTGCCGAGAAGTTCAAGGAAGACGATTACAAGATATTGATAGTTGCCGAGAAATTCCAGACAGGTTTCGACCAGAAGTTGCTTCATACCATGTTCGTTGACCGTAGCTTGGGTGGCATCCAGTGCATTCAGACGCTCTCACGTCTGAACCGTACCTATTGGCCATATAAGGAAGACACACTTGTCGTTGACTTTCGCAATGATGCCGACTCGGTACGCAAGGCTTTCAACCAGTATTACACCGAGACAACGCTGACAGGTGATGTTGATACACAGCGAGTATATACCCTGAAAGAGACGGTGCAAAACTGGAACATCTTCAATGAAAGCGAGATAGACAGCGTTTGTGAGCGAATGATAGACAAGGACAGGGTGCATGAGGTACCTTCCATTCTGCTAAAGATTGTACACGAGCGAGTGGATTCATTGTCGGATGAAGACAAGGACAAGTATCGCAAGGAAGTGAACAGGTTTGTCCGTCAATATGGATTCTTGGCTCAGCTCATGGACTTCACAGATCCAGAATTGGAGAAGTTCTATGTGTTCAGCAAGGTGTTCTATAAGTATTTGCCATATACCAAGGAAACGTTGCCGATGGAGCTGATGGGAATGATAGACTTGGATAAGCTGAGAATCCAGCTTTCGTTTGACGGAGCCATCGAACTGGAAGATTCTCCTACGGAGTTGAAGGCTACACGTATAGGTGAGGTAGGAAAGAAAGTGGAGGATGAGAAAAAAACCGTGGCAGAGCTTCTTGACATGGTGAATAGTCCTTTTGCATCGATTCTCAATGAGAACGATAAGATTATCAAGCAAATCTGGGAAGAGCTGCTGAGTGACCCAGAGGTAGTTGATGCGGCACGAGCTGGCAACTCATACGATGTGATGGTAAACATCTGCAAGGAGAAGTTTGGTGATGCCATCATCGACCAAATAGACAAGTACTATCATTTCAAGGAAATTCTGGACAAGGAGAAGGGATTTGCCTTGACATTGGTAGGTAAGTTCGTGGAGGCAGTAGCGAAACAAGCTGCAGCAACATCAAGCTTTGTATATGATGAAGCCGTGTTGAAGGAAAAGTTGTTCGAGGCTATGCAGGGTGAGATGGCTGGTGTTTGTAGCAAGATGCGAAGCTTGCCAGAGATAATCGACAATCTCTTCTTCGTGCTGAATACCGTAAGCATTCCAAAACTTGATGGCATTGACTTGCTGCTGAAGGAGGCATTGAATAATATCTATGCCAATCCAAACATCACTCCTATCGTGAGATATACCTTCTTCAACTCGTTGGTTCAGAAATATGAGGCTTTCCTGAAGAAACTATATTTCTTGATTAAAGATGACGAGATTCAAGGGCAGGACGGTAAGGATCCAGGTCTTGCCGATGCCATCCATGCGTTCAAGTGTCTGTGGAACCTGAAGTATTCTACGGATGACGACGGCAAGAAGTTCTCTGCTTATCTCCAGATGGTGAGAAACTGGAGAAATGACGAGGCTCATAATGCGCCTTGTTCTACTGATGAGGAAGTGAACGCTGGTATCAAGGTTGTGGTGGCATTGTATCTCTATGTGATAGCTTACTCCATAACAGACTTGGAAATGGCTGGTAGAGATGTAGAAGGAACTGCTGATGTAGTTCCATATAAACTTCCAGAGGACAAAGGGGCTTCTTATGCCTTTGCGGCAGAAGAAAAACATCGTGATTAGAAAAAAATATTAGTTAGTGCAGAAAGGTTGCACTAACTAATATTACTTTTGCAATCAAAATAAAGGAAAATGGAAAAAATAGCAAGAATCTGTTGGAACACTCATGATTGGAAGAGACCTTCGGGAAGTGAGGGCAAATCTCTGTCTGATGGCTCTTATGAGAAGAAAATAGGCTTTGGACATGAGGAGTGGATATTGGATGATTCACGAATCTATGAACCCAATGGTTATCACTATGGCTTTTTGCAGCCCATGAATGTGGCGAGCGGAAAGCATATTGGTGCTGTTTATGACATCCATCTTTTCTCTATCTCGCCTTTGAAGCAGAAGGTATATGTTGGTTGTCTTCATCATGCTGTTGGTGTCTCGCCTGAAGAAAGCAAGATGGTTTACCAATATTATAAGGAAAGGGGATGGATAGAGGAAATGAAGGATGAAATCCGATTTGCAGGTGGAACTGTCAGGGACATCAAGCCCAAATGGTTCTTCAATGTCAAGTTCAAGTTCTCTGAGGCAACTCTCAACTATTCTAATAAACCTATATTGGCTTCTGATTCAGTTCCTGGTCATCGTTATAACCTCATGGATAAGAAAAACGATTTTGTCTTTGAGAGTGACGAGGAAGGAAAGGTGAAGGTGCTTGACACAAGTTGTTTCATAAAGACAACAGAGAAAGGAGAGGTCTTGATTGACCCTTTGCATAAGAAAATCCAAAATGCTGTCGCCAAGTTAATCAAGAAAGATTATGTTCATCCTTATGTTGAAACTGGACTTTCCGATGCGGAAGGACAAAGGGTTGACATCAAGGGTATCTTCAAGGAAACAGGGGAATGGCATTATTTTGAAATCAAGACGGATTCCGCAAAGAAAAGCATCCGAGAGGCTTTGGGACAGATTCTTGAATATGCCCATTATCCGAATATGCAGAGAGCAACAAAATTGTTCATTGTCGGACCACAGCAACCAGATGACAAAGATACAGCCTATATGGAGTTCATCCGTAAGACCTATGGTATTCCTGTTTGGTTCAGATGGTATTCCTTTGAGCAGAATAAACAATATGATGGAATATAAAAGACAATAATATATGGAAAAAGTTATTTATAAGACATTGGCAGAGTGTGAGGCTGCCATTAATACGCTGAAAGTCATTGGCGTAACCATTCTAGACTGGATGGTAAAGCAACATAAGGAGTTGAAGACTGCAGTAAACGCCAAGGCAGTGGTAACAAATACAGATACACCAATTTATGATACGTTGGTTGCCAACTATCCTTACGGAAAAATGCCAGAGGAAAAGGTAAAATGTATCAAGGACACAGTGAGCCAGTTACTTGAAGACGGCGAACATGCCGAGGAACCTGGTTTGTTGCTCGGCAAAATACAGTGTGGTAAGACTGATACGTTTGAGGACATCATCGGTCTGGCATTCGATAAAGGCATAGACATCACGATTGTCTTTACCAAGGGAACCAAGCCGCTGGCACAACAGACCATCATGCGTATGAAGAAAGACTATCGTTTCTTCAAACCATCGGATAACTTGGATCAGAAAGCGACCATCAATATCTATGACATCATGAAAGTCTGGAACAACTTGAAGCAGGCAAAGGTGGAAGGCTGTAAGACGGTTATTGTGTGCAAGAAGCAAGCAACCAACATGAGCCACTTGATAGATATGTTCTCGAAAAACTGTACTTTCTTGAAAAAGAAGAAGGTACTCATCGTTGATGACGAGGCAGACTTTGCTAGTCGAAACTATCGCTCTGTTAAGTTACAGGCATTAATGGATGAGGATGGAAATCCTATAGCACAGGATGCGGAAACCGAGATGGCGAAAATAAGTCAGCAGATAGATGATTTCCGTAAGATACCTGATTATTGCCGTTATCTTCAAGTGACAGCAACACCTTACTGTTTGTATTTGCAGCCACAAGGTGAACTGAATCTCAATGGCAATGTGGTGAAGCCATTCAAGCCACGTTTTACCAGTATCGTTCCAGTTCATGCAGCCTATATAGGTGGTCAGCAATATTTTGAGGATTCTCAGAATCCTGATTCCATGTATAGTCATCTATTCCATCAGATAGACCAAAAGTGTATTGATGTCCTTGGACATGAGGATAAGCGATACTTGAACAATGCTGTTTCATCTGCAAACATCTATGGTCTGACATATGCGCTTATTTCATACTTCATGGCTACAGCAATCCGTCGAATCCAAGAGCGTAATACCAACAATAGGGATTATAAGACCAGTGCGCTGATTCATGTTGAGTTGGATAAGAAAAACCATGATTGGCAAAGTCGTGTTATCAATCGCCTTATTGATTCCATCAAGAGTGCCATCGTGGAGGAAGACCAGTCAGACCAAAGAATCTGGGCAGCTATAGATGCTATCTATGATGACTTCGTCGATTCAAATAGAAAAGGTTGTGAAGAGAAATTAATCTCTGTCGATTTGCCAATGAAGGAGGATGTGATGGACGAGATCCGTAACATTTTTAATCCGAAGAAGAACAACTATCATGTGCAAATAGTTAATTCAGACGAGCAGGTGGAGTCTCTTTTGGATGAGGAAACAGGAGAGTTGCAGTTAGATACTGCTGCCAACATTTTCATCGGTGGCAACATTCTCGATAGAGGTATAACCATCAAGAATATGTTGTGTTTCTTCTATGGTCGCAATCCAAAGAATTTCCAGCAAGACACGGTGCTTCAACATGCTCGAATGTATGGCGCACGTTCCAAGGAGGACATGGCGGTGACAAGACTTCATACAACTTCCACCATTTATAGAATTTTGGTTCGAATGAACGAGCTTGACAATCAGCTTAGAGAGTGGTTCTTGGAGGGAAGAGACAAAGGTACGGATGTGAACGCAGTGTTTGTTGGTTATGACAAGAACATCAAGCCTTGTGCAACACAGAAGATAAAGGCTTCCAATGCCTTGACCTTGAAGAAGCAGATGCGTATGGTTCCTGCTGGATTCTGGACAGGTAGCAATACTGCCATCAAGAAGACCATTGCGCAGATTGACGCATTGATAGAGACTTCCCCTAACTTCGGTAATAAGGACGAGAACGGCTTCTTCGAAATGGATTGCGAGACGGTGAAGCAAATATTGTCATTGATAGAGAGTACTTTCGTGTATAAGGATAGTGTTAACATTCATAACCTTGACCGTAAAAATGACATTAAGGAAATGCTTTGTGCGTTGGAGTATTGCGCAAGCAAGTCTGACGGAAAAGTCTATGTCTTGCAACGCACGAACCGTAACATGACACGACTCAGAGCTAATGGTGGCTATATTGATGCTCCTGATGATGGTCGTACAGATGTAAGACCTTCTCGTGAGAAAGCCATAGACATTCCTGTTGTTATGCTGTTGAGACAGGAGGGAAAGAAAAATGTCGATCCTGCCACTGGTGAGAACATTGGCTGGAACGATGCGCCATTCTACTGGCCTGTGTTAATGAGTCAGCAGAATATCAATCCTGTCATGTTTGCATTGGAGCAAGGAAAGAAGAGAAAAACGGCAGCAACAGATAATTCGGGTATTCTTGAAGGCATAGACCCGAAGGACGTTCTTTGCCTTACGTTTGGCGGAGACTTGGAGGAACGTTTCGGTCCTGTTGGAAGTGAATATGTCTATGGTGACGAGTGTCCTTGGGAGTCGAGAAGCCTAAAGGAAAGTACAGCGTCACGTTACCTTGAAAGAGATGATAACGGAAAATGGAAGATGAATCCAGAAGTACCTTTCAACGAGCATCAAGATCATGGACTTTATTCATTGAATGATGGAAAGTTCCCATTTGTATTCAAGTCTTATAAGTATATGTTGCTGCGAAACAAGAGAGATGCGACTGCGGACTTAATGCTTTTGGAACTTTTTCCTTCAACCTTGTGCAAGGCTATTCCTGAGGGAAAACTGAATGAAAATGGCGACCTCATAGATAGAGATACCCAAAAGATTCTGCTTCATGGAACTGATACCATCCTTGGCAAGGACATGACGGAAACAGAGTTCACTGATACCAGCATTACGCAATGGATTTTGTTCTATTATGTCCATAAGGTTGTGAAATATATTCCTTGCAATATAGACTGGGGCAAAGTCTTCGAGTTTCAGCCTGAAGATGATAATGTAAACGAATAACAATGGAGATTACAATTCCATATATCAAGCACAAATTTGAGGAGTTTAACCAGCAAATGTTTGCTGGTAAACTCCCCATGCTTCCTATTAAGTTGAGTGATGCAAAGACATTCTTGGGTGTCTGTACCTACAAAAAACGGATAGGCAAGGATGGAAAGGTCGAGAAATACGACTTTGCATTGCGTGTGAATACACGTATAGAATTATCAGAGGATGAGATAGAAGATACTATCATTCATGAAATGATACATTATTATATAGGTTACAATCAGTTGGAAGATACCAGTGCTCATGGCGCAATTTTCCAACAGGTTATGAATGCTATTAATGAAAAGTATGGAAGACATCTGTCTATCTCACATAAAAGTTCAAAGTCGCAAAAGGAACAGGCGGTTGACAAAAAACAGCATTACCGAGTCGTTGCTGTGGTTCGCTTCCATGATGGGCGAAAAGGTATCAAGGTTTTGCCAAGAGTACTCCCAAGCATCCTTAAATATTATAATGGTGTGTTGTCGGCAAAGGAGGTTTCTTCTATAACTCTATATATGAGCAATGACATCTTTTTCAACCGATTCCCAAATTCTTGCTCTTTCAAGGTGCATTTCTTGGATGAAAATGAGATTATGAAACATCTTGAAGGTGCAGAACAAATGAAATGTGATGGTAAGCAGATTCTACGTAATAAATAAAACGTTACTATATGAGAAGAATTATTTTAATTTGGTTGGTGATGTGTGCTTGTCTATCAGTGAGAGCACAATACTCGTCCTATAACTCTTTCATAAGAAAGGCTTTGATTTCTTACCAAAGAAATTCCAAAGGTTTTTATGAACGTAAGGCAGAAGAAATGCTTGATGTCGTTACTGGTGTGGAAAGTAATTATGCCTATGACAAGAAAGCACAGAATCTTTATGTCTTGACAGAAAACAGCAATGTGGTGGTAACATTGAATAAGGACTATGCCAAGATTATAAAGAAAAATGGTTCTATTCCTCAGTTGAAGGACGAGGAATTAAAGGCTGAGGTGGAAAAACATTCGAAGATGCTTGATACAAAGTTTAAAAAACTGAATGAGCAATGGGCTAAGCATCTGCAAGATTCTATCAATAGGGTTAGGGAAGATTCCATTAAGACAGCAAAGGAATATGAGGCAATGTTGGCGGCAGCTAATAAAAAATCAGAAACTTATCGCCAAACACATAACTACCATAGAGTCCCGACTAATAATGTTTCCTTGTCGTGTGCATTTTGTGATGAATCTATATCTGAAGATACTCTATATACAATAGGCATCAAGAATGATACTATTTACTATTTCACAAGAAAAGAAGGAGATTTGGACTTGGCTTATTTGGATGCTCATGCTTCTGCTATACCACGAAGACTTGAAGATTTTGACGGTTACAAATATCATTATGAGGTGTTTAGAGATAGTTTGACAAAAGACTCAATCGATTACCATGATATGGCACTTGACTTGGGGAGCTATTTCTATGACCAATATGTAAGTAAGCTAAAAAAGGAAGCTCCTTATGGATATTTTGACAGTTGGGACTGGAATGATGAATATTCCATGGTAACTTTTAATTTCAGATATGTCAATACGAACCCCAAAACTATCAAGTACATAGCCGTTTATTTCAAAATAACAAATGGTGTAGGAGATGTAAGAAAAACAGGATATTTTCAAGGAACAGGTCCTTTGAAATGTGGCGAAAGTGCTTCTTGGGATTGGGATAGTTCTTCTTACTATGTTGCAGGAGATGCTTCTAATATGAGTATAACGAAAGTTGTTATAACTTATATGAATGGTACTAAGCAAGTAGTTTCCGGTAAATATTTAAGATTTAATTAAGCTATAAATATAATGCAGTTAAAAATTGATGATATAGAGATTCCTAAAAGTAATCCCTTTCAAAATTGTGAACTTGGCAGAAAGCCTTATGCGGATATCCTTGAAAGTTTAGTTTGCAATGGTAAGGGTGGATGCGTTATGTCGCTTGATGGAGCATGGGGAACTGGTAAAACGACATTCGTAAAAATGTGGCAGCAACAGTTGAATAATCATGAGTTCAAAACAATATACTTTAATGCTTGGGAACATGATTATATGACCGACCCTTTAGTTGCCCTAATGGGTGAATTGTATAATCTTAGCATAAACAGTAAAATCAAAAACTCCTTTACGAAGGTTGTTGCTGAAGCAGAAAAAATATTCTGTGGTATATTTCCCTCTCTTGGAAAAGCCGTTATAAAGAATTATTTGGGAGACGAAGCTGCAGATATTGTCTCTGATGCCTTGGATGAGACTAAGAATATCTTTCAAAAAGAATTGGACAAATATAAGAAAGAATGTGATAGCTTAAATGCTTTTAGAGCGGCACTTGCTGATTATGCAGAAAATATTTCCTGTGATAAGCCTTTGGTATTCATTGTGGATGAACTTGACCGATGTAATCCAACATATGCAGTAAAAGTGTTGGAAAGAATAAAACACTTGTTTGCTATTCCACATGTTGTTTTTGTGTTGGCTATAGACAAAGAACAATTATGTAACTCGATTCGTGGATTTTATGGAAGTGATCGTATCAATGCTGCTGAGTATCTTCGCCGTTTTATTGATGTGGAGTTATATCTGCCTACACCTGACTATGAGAAATTTTTCGACTATCTTTATAGTAAATTGGGACTGGCGGATTATTTCGAGAAAAATGCAGGGAGTAATGGCTATGGTGCCAGAAGTTATGAAGAGATTTTCCATGGCTTTCCTCTAAAATTCATAACTTCTAAAGTAATGTCTTTGCGACAAATCGAGAAACTTATGGCTCATGTCAGATTGGCTTTACAAACGATTCCTACTAATTATGAACCATGTCCAGATTTAATTGCATTTTTCGTGTATTTAAGACAGTATTATCATTCTTTGTATTTGGATATACAGAATCGTTCACTTGATGTGCAAGAGTTAATAGATGGGTTAGAGAAAGTTATACCAGTGAAATTATATTCAGAAAGAAATGACTATAATAGGGTTTATTCGCATTCTACAATATATCTTGTTGCCAAGATATTGTTTGCATATGTTTCTGATTATAGAGGTGATGTAAAAGTTGAGTTTTATGAAGACGCTGCTGAGGATAAAATCCAGCTCAAATTCAATACGCATTTTCCTATTAATGAAATGCAAAATGCTGTAAAGTACTATTCGAAGCAATTTCATAATGTTTCTATTGATTACGTATTGAGGCATATTGAGCTTTTATGTCGTCTTCAAAATGATTAGAAACACATATAAATGAGTAGGAATTTTAAAAGTTCCTACTTTTTTTGTTTAATTCACACGATTTTATGGATAAAAAATACTTTATGCAGAAAGACTGCACAAACCCAAAGTACCTTTGCAGCAGAGTTAGGAAACATTAAGTTAAACTTTAATTCATTGCATTATGAGAAAGGTATTGTCTTTGGCAGTTTTGCTGCTTTCTGTTATTGGAGCTTTGGCTCAGAACACATCAAAGAATTGTTATCGTGGTTATGTCGATGCAGGTTATTCTGTGGGAGTTGGCGATTACGACTTTGGACGTTTTGAAGTAAACACGTCGCATGGTTATCAGGTAAATCCCTATTTGTTCTTTGGAGCTGGTACTGGATTGCATTTTATGTCCTCTTACGAGACAGAGGGTATGGACATTCCTCTTGATGTAAGAGAAAGTATGGTTGACGTCCCTGTATTTGCAAATGTCCGTTGTAATTTTCTGAAAAAGAAGGTAAGTCCTTTTATTGATGTAAAAGGCGGAACGTTTGTGACAAACAATGGTGGGTTTTATGTGAATGCTTCTGTTGGTTGTAGATTTTCCATCAATGCCAAGCAAGCGATAAATCTTTTCGTTGGCTATGCAACGGAAAAGTTGGAGTTTGAGACATTTGCACATTTTACGAGTCATACAAGTATGGATTATGTACGGAGTGCAGAGAAGTATGATGCGGAGGCAATTACTCTCAAACTTGGTTTTGAATTTTAATGATTATGTTGAATTATAAACTGTGAGTTATGAAAAAGTTTTTTATTTCATTTTTGTTGTTATTGACAGCTGTCGTGTCTGTAAACGCTCAAATCTTGCGTGCAGACGAGTTAGAGAAATATGCAAAGGAAAAGTATGGGGACAAATGGGTTGATGCCGCCACAAATCTCGGCTCTCAGATTTCTCTTGACAAAAACAATGCCATTACTTATGTCCAAGTAATCCAGGCAGAGGGAAAAACAAAGGATCAGTTGTATGTATTGCTTAATTATTGGTTTACTGCTACATTCAATGATGCTAATTCTGTAATCAAGCTTAATGACAAGGAATTGGGTACAATCATTGCACAGGGATATGTTGCGGATATAGCGCAACATGCAGGAGGCACAAGTGCTTATAATGTCAGCATCAAGCCTGTTATAAAGTGCGACATAAAAGATGGAAAAGTTCGAGTTACGTACACGGTTCCATATTATGATGTAGTTCGTATGATTGGTGGTGGTTGGATGGCTGCACTTGGAGGAAATCAAACTCCTCCTTCTCGTTCTGATGAAAAATGGACATTGGATTCATGTTTCCCATTTGCAGCAAAGGATTCGCATAAGAAAATTTCTTGTAAGGCTTTGGTGATGGCTCATGCTTATTCAAATGTTGTGATGGATAAGATTGAAGAATGCCTGAAAAATGGTCTAACAGGTAATGAGAATGACAATTGGTAATATTGGTAATTGCCCCTATGCCATCTTTGGCGTAGGGGCTAAAAAAGGTTTGGATATGAATAATCAAATAGAACTATGTCTTGAAATTGCTGTGGCAGCTCATAAAGGGCAATTGGATAAGGTTGGTTTGCCTGTAATTCTTCATCCTCTTCATGTGGGTGAAATGGGTAGCTGTGAGGATGAAATTTGTGTCGGCTTTTTGCATGATGTCATTGAAGATACATCCTTGAATGGTGAGGACTTGTTGGCTAAAGGTGTTGCTCGGTCTATTGTTGAGAGTGTCTTGGTCTTGACTCATGATAAGACGAAAACATATTTTGAATATATTCAATGTATTATTGACTCTCATAATAAAACAGCAATCGCTGTCAAGTTAAATGATTTGAAGCATAACTATGAACGCTCCCTGAAATATGGCTTTGATGAGCAATACCAAAAATGCAAAAAAGCAATTGCTATGATTCAGGATTCTCTTCAGTAGAAGAATTTATAAAGATAATATGGGTAATATCGAATTACCTATATTATCTCTTTCTTTTTGGCTTTCTACTACTGTTACAAATCATCGTAACGGATTGGGTGATGCACCTCATCCACCATCTTTCGTTGTCATCGTCTTTGTCACGTCCCCAACTAGAACTTGTGCTGCCTCCACCACCGCATGATTCTGCATAATTTGTAGCTTCATGGATATATTCAAGGGCGAGAAGCAAGGCGCAATTGATGATGTTCTCGCTATTCTCTGTAAGGTTGACATAGCCAGTGTTTTCAATGATTTCACGCTGTTCGTCAGAAAGGGTTGGAAGAAGCGGCTCAATAGACTTGGCTACCATCTTGTTGTAAGTGGATAGTATATCCTTCTGAATTTTTGCAGCTTCTCTTTCAGCATCGTCGCCGATATAATCTTGAACCCGGTTGTATTCCTTTCTCAATTCGTAAAGCCTACCTTTTGCTTTGGCTAAGACTTCGTTTGTCTCGTCAAGCATATTGTTACGTTCCTGTAATTTCATGTCAATATCGACGAGTTGCTTTCTCAATGTTTGTAGCTTCTTTGCAAGTTCTGCATTGTCTGCGTTTCCTTGTTCAAACTGAATCGCAATTTGTTCTATTTCCTGTTCTACCTTTTCTTTTCGAACCTGTAAATTTGCTATCATCGTAGTGAGACCTTTAAGCTTGATTTCTGCACGATGTATCTGCTTCAATAGTCCCTCTCTTGTGTTTTCTAATTCACAGACATCATGGATGAGACTTTGCCTGTATTCCTCGGTTGACCTATGCTTGGCTTTTGTTTCTTCCTTGCTGTCACCTCTTTCCAGTCCCCATTTCTCGCTAACCTCCTTGACAAGTTCGTTGTGAAGTCGGGTCATATTGGCGGACTCTGCTTGTCTTCCATCCCCAAAGACAGATTTCCAAGAGATGCGGTTCTTCTCCTGGTCAACAGGAACGACAGAACAGTGGCAATGAGGGTTTTTCTCGTCAAGGTGAACATAGAAGCCGATAATATTCTCTTCACCGAATTTCTTGGCAACAAAACTATAGACATCACGAGCCCAATCCTCGATGTCTTTGTTTCTTGTAATGTTTGAATTGTCCGCTCCCTTTGATAGGTTAACAGTCTGGTTGCCGAAAGCGAGTTCATGCATCCGCTCACGATTCCCTCCAAATATGAATTTGGCGATAGTTCTTCTTCGCCTTCTGATGTTCGGGTTGGCATTAGGATCTTTGATGCCTCTTACCGTCAAGTTATCTACCATCTTTTGAGCGATGCTTTTTGAAGTGTCAATAGGTTGGATTATTCCACCTTTTGTGACCTCGAAATTAAGAGATGAGCGAGTCTTGTCATAATTGGCTAAACTGTCTTTGCTTTTCTGGAGCCATTTATTATCATCCCAATTTCTTTGCTGCTCGTCACTTTCAAACTGGCTCACTCCGTTAGTTTCGGAATGCATATCCATTACCTGTTTTCTTCCTGCCATAATATTCTATGTTTATGTTTCTGACAGAGCTTGCTCCCCGAAGGAACTCCTCTGGAGTGTCAGCCTAATCCGTTAACGAATGTCAACGGTAATTAGGCTTACCGATTTGAAAAATCGTTGTTATATAGTTTATAATGCTGTATCGTTTAACTTTGGGGAGCAAGCTCGCCTGTTTTAGAGAACTTGCGCCCCGATGAGGTTTGACTTATCTTTATAAATGCGAAAACCTAAGGCTTTGCCTTCCTTCCAAATATATGCGCCTCGATGAGCTTTGTCTCATCCTTATATATGCGAAAACCTATGGCTTTACCATCCTTCCAAATATATGCGCCTTGATGAGCTTCGTCTCATCCTTTATATATGCGAAAAGCTGAAGGCATTACCTGCCTTATGATGCATTTTGATGAAAGAAACTATTCTTGCATCTGTTGTCTTATATTTTGGATAGCTCAATAAGAGGGAAAGGTTAATGCCTATTCTAAGATGATTTTGCTTTTCATTTCCTCGCTAAGGGTAAAAGTATATGCATAACCTTCTCGCTTTGCGGATATGAGCGACAAACTTATTAGTTCCTCAATGAACTTCTGCACAGTTTGGCGTGTCCATTTCCATTCGTCTGCCAACTTGATGTATGAAGCAGAGAAAGAAATTAATGGTTGCTCACCATTTTTCTTGCCATTGATAAGTATGCTTTCAAGCAACCAGATGAAAGCATCATAACGCGAATACTTATGGTTTGTCTTAGTCTTTAGACAATTAATCATCTGGCTGTTAATTGACAGCCAGCTTAGGGTTCTATTTGCTTTGTTCATTATATTTATGCTTTTGGAAAAAATACTTTTCAGAAATTTCTTCGTAATATGGTTAAACTAACCTATATGGCTGCTTGACTTCAAACGCCTTTTGTGGATTTGCCTATCCGTCGGAAGTAGAGATATTCCTATCAAGGCTATTGCAAACGTAACTGATGTTGTGAACATATATGGTACAAAGGCAAATACCACAGTGACCAAGCCCAGTGCTGTATAAAGGTTTCTTTTTGACCTGATATATACAAATAGTTGTAACATGTGCTTTGTTGCAAGTGATGCAAAAAGAAAAATGGTTGAAATCATGATACCCATATCATGCGGTTGTGCTGCGTAATAGACTAAATGGAATCCTATAATCAAGATTCCAGTCAAGCAGATACAAAACAATCTGCATTTTTCTGAGTAAGCCATAGCTACAATGAATTTGCGATATTTCTTGTATGCTACCATTGAAAATACAAAAAGGCCAAGACAAAATGCTAAAAGTAAAAACAATGCTGGCATTTTCAAACAGTGTAATATTATAAATATAAGTAATAATGGTAATATGCGTAATTCTTTATTCTTTTTCTCCCACATACAAGTAGAACGAAGAATCGGCTATTTTTAATCTTAAAGAACCGAAGGATGCCCTGCGAACAATGTTCTCCACGTCGTGTGGAGTTAGCTCGCAAGAGTTAATCCTTTCGGCAAAGTCTTTGTCTCTTCTTGACACTTTCAGTATAATCCTGTCCATGTCATACTCGTAAATGTTCCATACGCTTCTCTTAATATGATTTTTTGTTTTCCCAGATACCATTATTCTGAGAACATAGCAACACGACTTCAGTAGTTTGTTGCCTTCTTGAATCATATAATCATGCTTGGAGCATGGGATGACTGCACGATACTTGGAACCGTTATTGTTGATGATGTCTGCTATCTTTATCAATAAATTAGGATTCATAGCCGAGTTTACAAAATATGGATAGTAGTTCTTGATGAGACAGGGAGACGATAAAGTCGAATTTGCCAGAATGGGTGTTAAGGTCAGTTTCAAGCTCGTCTTCCCAAACATCTATTGAGTCAAATATTGTGACACTGATATCTTTGACAAATTCTCTGCTGTCTGTTGTCACATTTATCTTATACATGCTTTGTCCTGTCTTGGGACTTGCGAAGAAGCAACAATGATGAATGCGTGGGCTCTCCTTCTTTGTTCCGTGGTACAGAAGAAGCAAGTCCATGTCATCCTCTAACATATCCATTACGCAACCTATCGGAAAAGGCTCTTCAAGACTAAAGTAGAGAATTGCGGAGTCTTCCGTAAGATCTGGCTCCTGGCATTTCTTGCAATCAATTAACTTTGGCAACATCAAAGGTGCCAGTAGCATGAATTTATTGACTTCTCTTGTTATCATAATTACTCTATTTTAAATTGATAGTATGTACATTTTCAAAAGTTGTTGAGGAAGCAGGTAGTTTAATGCCTGCAGTTTTATGTCGAAAGTCCTTGCGAACTTCTTTGATTTTGGAATTTGTTTTGTGATGTAATTAAAGTTACTCTTTTCTTCGGATGTCAGTGTCGCAAGGGTGAATTGGTCTATGCTAATGAATGGTTGGATAATCATCCATAGGTATGCATTGCCTTGTGCTTTGTCCTTTATGTCCATCTGATTGATGTCGTTCACGCAAACGACTGCATTTAGCAGAAGTCTTCTTCCTGTTCTCATTGACATATATATCATAGCATCTTTAGGCGTAATCTTGCCTTCTCTCGAAGCGATAAATATATTCCTGCAAATGTCATCCGTTTCTTTGGTTATGTCTGATAGTGGCTCATTGTTCATTTCTGACAGGTGAGCCAAGAAAGAGCGGAAGAAAAAATCTTCTTGCTTGATAAACTCCAACATATCTTTTTTGCAGCTGATGGTTCTCTTGTTTGCCATAGCTAAAAAGTAACGGTATCTTTTGAGTATGGAATTTTTGTCAGACTGGCTTATTGGTGTATTGCTCAAAGATTCGAAGAAAGGTTCAGCTTCCTTCACAGCCTCTTGTATCTCCTTGTCCTCCTTGAAGGGGGATGTCTGCTCCTTTAAGGTCAATACATCAGAATAGTCATACCTCCATGTTTCTGAAAGTCTCAGCATTTCGTTTCTGATAGAATCATGAATGCCATAAAAGGATTGTGCAACACGTTCATCTTTAATGAGTACTGAGTCTTTTCTGAGATAGTTGATAATCGTGTCCTTTGTCTCTTTCCATTTGCAAATGAGCATGCCAAAATCTTTCGTGTTGGAAGTTTTGGCGTTTCTCAAAATATTCAGCTGTTCTCTGTATGTGCCAATGGCATCCTCGGGAGAACTAAAGCCATATTTGTTGTTGGTGCATGAAGTGCTGCTTGCTGCAAGCAAGAAAGCAAATGCCATGCATAAAATGTCCAAATGGGATTTTATACATGTGCGATACTTCTTTATTGATTCCAAATGTATTTTAATCATTATTCTTGTTTTTGTGAATTTTGCCGCAAAATTAATAAAAAGTTTGATATTTTTATATTGTGAGTATCAATAAATTGATATTTGGTTCTCAAAATATTAAAAATAGAACCAAAAGAGATGTTAAGGTGATATGTTTTGCTCGTTTATGTGAATAATTGTGTAAATATTTGTATGTTAGACGAATAAGTGTTATTTTTGTACTGTTATTAACGAGTAATATTATAAATATGAAGAATATAGGCTTTATAAAAGCTGCGCAAGATATTGAGCAGACAGAGCAAATGCTCAATCTTATGAAGGAGCATGGATGTGTCAGCGTTCATGTTGAAGAAGTGCGTTCAAGCAATAGGTCAAGGTGGCAGGATTTCGTCGATGGACTCGATGATTATGACATAGCCGTCTTGTATTCTTTTGACAATGCTTTCAGGAATATTCATGATATGATATTCTTCCTGAAATTTTGCTCAAAGAAAAATATCCGAATCGTTTCCGTAGAAGACAAAGTGGATTCCAATAACTTGCTTTTCTCTGGTACAACAACTAAAGACGTGTTTGATGTTGTTTGTAAGATGTTTAGCAAACGTGACAGAAATAGCCACGATGACATAGAGGCTGACCTTTATTCTAACAAGCATTCTGATAGAAGGCTAAAGCGTTACAGAATGGTCATCAATATGTATAATGCTGGCTATAGTGTCAAGGAAATCATGGAACGTACAGGTTATAGGGGCAAAAGTAACGTTTATAGAATATTGCATCTTTATGATGTCTCTTTGGAATATCCTTCCATGTCACGCAGCAAATCCAGTAATGATATAGCTATATAATTTCTTCCCTTAGGTCAATATATTAATAAAGGGAGGGAATAGCAACGGTTACAGTGTCTGCAACTACATCAAATTACAAGTTGAGACATAATGAGGACTGGCAATGTCAGTCTCTCGATGTCTGATGCAGTGAATTTGGTGTAGCTGTTGCCACGTTCTGCTGTTTTTATAGCAGAATAACTATTGCTATTTGGGTGGATGAATTTTAAGATTGAGTTTGAAAGGGAAGGGTGGGACAATATAGTGTGTAGCTTTAATGATGGCTAAAGAATTGTCATCTTGAATACAAGAAGAAAAGTCTGTAAGGATGGTGAAATTCATCCTTTGCGTATTCTTCTGAAATTCAAGATAGCAATTTGCCATCATGTTCGGCTTTGCCATTTGCTGTCTAAGCCTGTCCATTTATGGATAGCCTAAGACAGCAAACGGCATTAAGGCGAAAAGCTACTTTCTATATTGTTGGGGATTTTTTCTGCTTCTTTATATCGTGAAACTCTTTGTCTGTTGAGAGGGTGGGAAACAAGTGTGTTCAGCTTGCTGAAGTCTCTTGTTGGCGGTGGGAAGATGCTTTAAGGAAAATGTAGCGAAAAAAATAGTGAAATACAGTCTGTAGCTAAAACTAAGTCGTTGATTTTCAGAAATTGTTCTCTTGTAGCGGAGTCTTTGCTACTCCGCTACAAGAAAAAAGTATATTTTTTAAGTCTGTGATAAGTCTGGCTCATTGTCCCCATAGGGAAGATTACCTTCAAAACTTAATGTTTCCTTTTGCACACCATGCTTCTGGATATATTTGTTCGTTGTTGTTATGTCGCTATGTCTTGCTTGGTCACGAGCGATGACAACGCCTTGCGAATTAGCAAGGTCTCTGATGCCAGAATCCTTCAAGCTGTAGAATTGATAGTGCTCATCCCAGTGTAAGGCTTCACGCATTTTTTTCCAACGTCTGTTGAATTGGTCTGCGCTGCATCTTGAAGCATTTGGCTTGAAGCCTTCTCCAAAGAGATAATGGGTGTTTGGAGAAGCAAAGGTGTTCAAGTCTAACATCAACTTGATGATTGCTTTGTTAAGTCCGACTTCTGCATCCTTGTGATTCTTGCTGAACTCCTTGGAAACAAATACTGTTTGGTTCTTTATAGAGATGTCACCAATTTTTAGGTGACTAAGTTCTCCTGGTCTTATTAGCGTATAGTACTGCATCAAGCAAGCCAAGTAAAAGTATTTGTCCTCTTTTTCCAGGTATGAGGACATTTGTTGCAGCATCTTAGGTGAGAGGTCTTTTCTGAACTTCTCATGCTCTGGCATAACTTTTATAGGCTCAACAGGATTGTTTTTGATATGCTTTCTTGCAATAAGAAACTCTGCGAAACTATAAAGCCATCCTCTGTAGTTGTTACGTGTTCGTGGAGAACTTTCTCGGTCAAGATATATCCAATCCAAAAAGCCGTTGCAAAAAGAAGTGTCAAACTGATAAACATAGTTTATTGGTGTTGGCATTGTTTTAAGATATTCTTTCAAGATATTTGTTCTTGAACGATAACTATCTCTTGTCTTCTTTCTATCCATTCTCTCAACGTATTCCAAGTATCTTTTCAGGCATTCCTCAAAGGCGACAAAGCCACGAGCGTCATCTGCTGTGACCCATGGATTCCATCCTTGGGATAATTGTACAGTTAGAACTTGGATTATTTCGGAAGCTCTGCGTTTCTTCTCGGCAATAGTCAAGTTATTGCCAATATAGTATCTTTTTCGTCTCATGTCATTGCTTGCAGGATCCAAAGCAAAAAAATCAACGAACCAGCGTACACCTTTGTGCAGGGTTGGGGATGTGTAGCCTATGAGGCTTGAAACATTACCAGTGCGAAAATTTGAACACATTTTTTTTAACATCTTTTAGAGCCCTTGGTTCATGGGATAGAAGACGTTGATTCTACGTATAGACAATAAGTGGCGCATATCTGGCGCAGCTTATAAACGAAAAGTAACGTAACTCTCTGGTAATCAGATAGTTACGCTACTTTGAGCGGAGAGAGAGGGATTCGAACCCCCGGTACCTCTCGGTACGACGGTTTTCAAGACCGTTGTAATCGACCACTCTACCATCTCTCCAAATTCAGTCTGGATGACTATAGCTTGGTTTTCTTAAGCGGTTGCAAAGGTACTACTATTTTCTGGTTCCACCAAATTTTTTGAGAATTTTTTTTCAAAAATCTCAAAAAAAGTGCATATTTCTTGATTTTACCCTGTTTTTCTCGTGCTTTTTAGAGAAAAAGGCAATAAAAAAGGGCTACCGCTGTAGCCCCAACCTTGATAACCTTAAATCTAATACTATGAAAAACACATCGCAAAGATACTGAATTTTCCGTTATTTCATGTACGAAAAATGGAAAATCTTATCTTTTGCGCTGATTTTTACCTTTTTTAATCAATATAACCTCTTTCTTTGAACTCTTCGTATAGAGGTTCAGCCAAAATCTTGGCATCAGGATGAGGTGCTCCTGTTGTGCCTAACGCACGAAGGTCGAAGAAATGCTTCCAGTCGCTTACGAATGCGGTGTGCACCAGTTCTGTATTTGTATCCAATGGAAGAATGACGCGCGCTTCCTGTGGCTTGCATCCCATAGCAATCAATTTCATGTAGGCAAATTCTGCTGCTTGATTGGCAAAGAGCCAGGCATCTATTGGAGTCCAGTCATTGGTCTCTTCATTTGCTACGTCTTCACAGAGTTCTACGAATTTCTCATCGTTGGTTTCTAAATCACCCTTTACCCAAGTTGGAAGGTTGATACTGATTTCGCTACCAAACTTATTCTTCGTATAATTGCAGTAGCGTGTACTCTGTTCTGCCATGGAGTTGGCGCGATGACGATTGTATTCACGGGTAATGGCAATCTGGGTTGTAAAGTGTACGGTGATGCGGAGTTCATGCTTGCCCTTTTCGAAATCTGCACGATACTTCAGATCTTCCAGTGTCTTGTTTTCTGCCATCACACGAAGATTGGTTGTGATGTAATCCTTGCCGTCTATTGTATTCACATGAGAGAACTTGTTGCTTGCATAGAGTGGGAGTTCCCCGTGGTTGCAGGTCAAATATACGGTGCCGTGTTCCAGCATGGCATAATGTTCATGCTCTATCATGCGGCCAACGAATGGCTTGGCTGAGTCTTCTGTGGTGTTGTTTTCACTCTTGTAGCATACTCTACCTGCTCGCTCTATCTGCTGATAGATACCAAGCTCTCCTGGATTTTGCATCCAAATCTCATATTGAGGTTTCTGTATCTTCATTGTTTTCTGTTTTTATTTCTGCTGCAAAGGTACATTATTTTGGGGTAATTACAAAATTATTCCCTTATATTTTGCCATTAACTGTTTTTTCTTTCTTTACTTTTGCTTTTCTTGCAAAAAAGGTAGTATCTTTGCAATCACGTATGGCCTCCTTTCTGCCCTATATATATAATAAGGTGTAATCTGGTTATTGATAGGGGAATGGAAGTGGAAATGGGGGCTCGTTGATTTAATGAATTAGATATCATCATGGAAATAAAACCAATTGCACATTTTCGTTCGCCCTTTTCCTGTAAGTTCGGTATTCCCAAACAGGCTGGTCTGGTAGAAGAACTGGAGGGGCAGATTGTTTTTGAACCCGAATTCCGTAATCCCGATGCACTCCGTGGGATAGAGGGGTTTGATTATCTTTGGTTGATTTGGGAATTTTCTGCCAATAAACATAAAGCAAATAGTCCCGTTGTAAGACCCCCTGTACTGGGTGGAAATGAGAAGGTTGGGGTGTTTGCTACCCGGAGTCCTTTCAGACCCAATCATATCGGCTTGTCTTCTGTGCGTATAGACCGGATAGAATGGGAGACAAATCGGGGACCGGTGATTCATGTGAAAGGGGCTGACCTGATGGACGGAACACCGATATATGATATCAAACCCTACGTAGTCTATGCTGACTGTCATCCTGATGCCCGCAGCGGTTTTGTGGATGAAAGAAAATGGGATAGACTCGAGGTGCTGGTCAGCGATGAGGTGAAGGACAAACTGAACAAGCAGGGATTGACAGATGCCAAGATTTCTATTTTAAAAGAAGTGTTGGCGCAAGATCCTCGTCCGCATTATCAAAAAAATCCTGACAAGGTTTATGGAATGCCCTACGAGGGTTTGGATATTCACTTCCGGGTTTCCCATCAAACCTTAGAGGTACTTTGAAAATTCCCTGGGCAGGGAAAAATTCTTCCTTGCCCACGCAAAAAATAATCCCTCGGCGGAACATAAAAAACTCTCCTGAGTCAGCACTACTGACATCAGGAGAGTTTTTGGTTTTATCTTATGATATAATTTTAACTGTTTGTCTGGCAGATCAGACTAACTGCAGATATCTGTCTTTTCTTTTTTCTATTTTGCAAAAGTAGAGAAGTTCACATTCTCCAAGGTAATTTTGCAAGCTGCATCTATATCCTTTGCATTCTTGTTGTAGAAGATGTTGCAGTCCTTGATGGTGATATCGTGTATCATACCTTCTGCGCCATGAGCCACGATTCCATTCTTGCAGCCACGTACATAGACATTACTGATATGAATATCCTGAAAATCTGGCAAGAATTCCTGTTTTACAGGGGCAGCCTGCTGCTTGGCACCTACGTGGTTGTCAAAATAGGTAGTCTCGAAGGTGATGGCATCACCTGTAATGTCGGTCATGTAGATATGATCGATATAAATATTCTCGCTCTTACCGCCTCTTTTCACAGCACTCTTGAATCGCAAACCGGCATCTGTGCCCTGGAAAGTATTGTTTCTTACAACAATGTTTTTCATACCGCCAGAGAATTCGCTACCGATTACAAAACCGCCATGAGCATGGTATACGGTGTTGTCCTGGATGTTGATATTCTCGCATGGACCCGCTTTCACGCCAGCTGCACCAGCTCCGCCCTTCATGCAGATACCGTCATCGCCAGCATCAACTACGTTGTTGACAATCAGTACGTCTTTACAACTTGAAATATCGATGGCATCTCCGTTCTGTGCATTCCAAGGACATTTTACGGTAATTCCGTCAATGACCACATTCTTGCAGCGGGTAGGGATGAGGTGGAAACGTGGTGAGTTCAGAAGTGTAACACCTTGAACGAGCACGTTCTCACAGTCGGTGAAACGGATCATGTGGTTGCGCACCTTCTCCTGTGCATCGATATTATCTACTACATTCGGAGTCTGCTTCAGGTTGAGTGGGAACCAGATGTCACCCTTCTCGTTGAGTGTACCGCCCATTTCCTGGAATCTTTTCCATTCCACATCACTTACCTTGCTTCTCTTGACCGGTCTCCACCATTCACCATTTCCGTCGATGGTTCCTTCACCAGTAATGGCAATGTTCTTGCGCTTGCTGGCAGTAATGGCTGTTGAGGCTCTCTCTTCTTTCTTGCCTGTTGCCTCGTCAGTTTTGATGAGGTCGTTCTTGTCTTCAGAGAAAACAATAATGGCATTCTTCTCGAGATGCAGGTCGATATTGTCTTTCAGAGAAATCAATCCGGTGAGGTAAACACCTGCAGGAACATTCAGATGACCTCCGCCCATCTTGTTTAGTTTACTGATGGCTTTGGTGAAAGCCTGGGTATTCATTGTCAGTGCGTCTCCTTTACCACCGCATTCCAGGATGCTGACCTGATTATCCGGGATAGTAGGAAGGGTAGGTTGTAACATTTGAACAGGCAAGTTGGTGTAATACTTGCTGTAATCAGCGGCAAACGTATTCGCTATCGCGAACAGTGCCATTAAAGAAATAAGAATTTTCTTCATAAGTCTTTAAGTTTGCTTTTTGTTATTTGTTTTAAATTATAATAGTTTATGATTGCAATTGTTTGTAACAGTTTCGTAACAACTGTTTCCTTGGGGTATAAATACCGAAAAAGGCGGCTCCAACCGAAGTCGGAAACCGCCCTAATGAAAGGAGGAGTGGTACCACCAGGAATCGAACCGGGGACACAAGGATTTTCAGTCCTTTGCTCTACCAACTGAGCTATGGCACCATTTTCTTTTGCGGTTGCAAAGGTACAATAAGTTTTTGAATTGAGCAAGAGAAATTCTGATAATTTCTCTTGCTTAATGTTTATTAACTAAAATCACCTTTCTGTAGTCCTCTGAAATTGTATCAAAAGGCTCTTCCTTGTTGATTTTAGTCTTTGAGAGGGTTCCAACCCTGTGCTTTCAGTTCAAATTCCTGTCCGTCGCGGGTAATCAGGAATTTTCCGAGATTCTCTTGCGTGATGTAGCCTATCTGCTTTACACCATCCATTTCCTCGATTTTGGCATGGTCGCCTATTGGTACGGTAAAGAGAAGTTCGTAATCCTCGCCACCATTCATGGCACAGGTCGTGAGGTTCATATTGAATTCCTCTGCCATTACTGCCGTCTGATAGTCTATTGGAATATTCTTCTCATATACACGACATCCACAGTGACTCTGTTCGCAGATGTGCATCAGTTCGCTACTGAGTCCGTCACTAATATCCATCATGGCTGTAGGACGAATACCTGCTTCACGCAATTGTGCTATGATGTCGCCGCGTGCTTCTGGCTGCAATTGGCGTTGCAGTAGGTATTCCTTTCCTGCAAAGTCTGGTTGGAAGTTGCGCATGTTGGCCAATTCCTCATTGAGTGCGGATACTTTCGCCGTATCACCATCACGCTTGGCTTCAGCTATTTTCTTGCGGATATCTTCCACCTGTCCATAGTAAACGGCTTTCTCACGCTCCAGAAGTTGCAGACCCATATAGGCACCACCGAGGTCACCCGTTACGCAGATGAGGTCAGTCTCCTTCGCTCCACTTCTATATACGATGTCTTCCTTGTTTGCCTCACCGATACAGGTGATGCTGATGGCAAGTCCGGTATAGGAAGATGTGGTGTCACCACCTACGATATCAACACCCCATTTGTCGCAAGCCATACGGAGTCCTTTGTAAAACTCATCAATGTCTTCTACCTTGAAACGCTTACTCAGTGCCAAACTTACAACCATTTGTCTTGGAGTTCCGTTCATGGCAAAGATATCGCTGATGTTCACCATTGCACTTTTATATCCAAGGTGCTGTAAGTCTATGTACGTCAAGTCGAAATGCACACCTTCCATGAGCATATCGGTGGTTACCAATACCTCTTTGTCTGGATAGTGCATTACGGCACAATCATCACCTACACCATAAATGGTAGAGGCATTCTTGTTTTCGTGTCCTTTGGTGAGATGGTCGATAAGACCAAACTCACCCAATTTTGCTATGTCCAATTTCTGAAAATGTTAAGTGTTAAAAACCAAGTGAAGGGCCCCCTTCACTTTTCACTCTAATTATTTCTTGTTCTTTAAGATCTGCGGATCATCTCACGCATAATCTCTGTCATCTTAGGTTGAGCATTGTTGGCTGCAATCTGCACTTCCTCGTGACTCACCTGTACAGGAACGTCAAATCCACCCAAGTCGGTAATGATGCTGATGCCGAAAACCTTGATGCCGCAGTGTCGGGCTACAATGACCTCAGGCACGGTACTCATGCCTACTGCATCGCCTCCTAAGATGCGGTACATGCGGTATTCTGCTGGAGTTTCGAAGGTTGGCCCCTGTACTCCTACATATACACCATGTTTTACCTCAATGCCTACTTCTTTAGCGATTCCGTCGGCAAGGTCGCGCAATCCCTTATCATAAGCTTCATGCATGTCAGGGAAGCGAGGTCCGGTAGGGAAATTCTTACCCTGCAATGGATGCTCTGGGAAGAAATTGATGTGGTCATCAATAATCATCAGGTCGCCTACGTGGAACTCTGGATTCATGCCGCCTGAAGCATTGCTGACGAAAAGGGTCTCGATGCCCAGTTCATACATGACGCGCTCAGGGAATGTCACCTCTTTCATGCTATAACCCTCATAGAAGTGGAAACGGCCTTCCATAGCCATGATGTCTTTGCCGCCCAATTTTCCGAAGATGAGCTTTCCTGCATGTCCTTCTACGGTTGATACTGGGAAATTTGGAATTTCACTATATGGGAATGAATAACTGTCAGTTATTTCTGAAGCTAATTGTCCGAGACCTGTTCCCAGAATGATAGCCGTCTTTGGACTTGTTGTCATCCTTTCTCTTAGCCAGGATGCTGTTTCTTGAATTCTTTCGTACATAGCTTATTATTTTTTCGTTAAAATTATCTTGTTGGTCAAGCATGAAGCTTACCTTGATAGGCAGTTCGTACATGTTTGACTTTACTTTTTCGTATAGTCCCTCCGTTTCTCTCAGTCTTACTGCATCTTTTTCTGTAGTGATGATGATGCGTGGTTCTGGCATGGATTCGAAGGCGTCGTTGATGCGGTCGATATCCTTGCCTTTAAAACTGTGATGGTCGCCGAATGATAAGTTGGTGATATCCTTTGTCATTGGCTTCAGGTCATGCTCCATCTGCTTGGGTGAAGCGATTCCTGTGAGTAGCAAGACATGATAATCCTGTAGCTTGTCGAGCTCTATCTGCTTTTCCTCGAATACTCCCTTCGGTGTGTCGTAGTCGATGCTGGTGAAGTAGAGTTTCTGGAAAGGATAGAGGTCCATGGCTTTAGTCAGCACACGGAATTCCATCGGCTTCAGGTCTTTTGGACACTTGGTGATGATGACGATGTCTGCTCTGTTCTTACCGCTCAATGGTTCACGCAATCTACCTGCCGGCAACATCTTGTCGTAGATGATCAGACGGTGATAATCTACCAGGAGGATGTTGATGCCTGGTTTTACATACCGATGCTGGAAAGCATCGTCAAGCAGGACAACATCTACGTCCTTGGTTGCCTCATCATTCTGTAAGTTCTCGATTCCTCTTGCCCGTTTTGCATCTACAGCCACATAGATATCAGAGAATTTTTGGTGCATCTGGAAAGGTTCGTCACCTATTTCCGGCATGGTAGTACTTTCCTCGGCAAGTACATAACCATGACTTTTTCTCTTATAGCCACGTGATAGCACGGCAATCTTTGCTTTGTCGTGCAACAGGCGTATCAAGTATTCCACATGGGGGGTCTTTCCGGAACCGCCTACTGTGATGTTGCCCACTGAGATAATGGGTATGGAGAATGACTTGCTCTTCTTGAGACCCATATCGAAGAGCCAGTTGCGAAATCTCACTATGCTGCCATAAATCCAACTGAATGGTAGCAGCCAATCGTTGATCTTGATAAGGTCGCCTTCTGTTCTCATTGTTTCTTATACCTTATTATATTATATATATAAATCCCTTTAGTTGATATTCAGGAAGAATGGTAGAGCTGCTTGCACTGGTTCTTTTTCCTTCATATTACGTATCATCACAAATGGCTGGTAGAGGTTGCCGAGCGTCAGTTTCAACTGCTCGTCCAGATAGTTGCCACTATTGTCTGATACCTGAGAAAGGAGTTGCTCCATCCAGTCTGCCTGCATAGGGTATTCTGTCGTCTGATAATCTGAAATCTTTGCCAACTGTGCCGCTTTGACAATGGCATCGTCCAGACTTCCGAATCCGTCAATCAGTTTGATCTTCTTGGCATCCGTTCCGAGCCAGACTCTTCCCTGAGCGATTTTTTCAACTTCCTCCACGTTCATCTTTCTTCCGTCAGCCACACGCTTGCGGAATAGGGCATAGCCACGGTTGACATAAGCCTGTAGATGGGTGATTTCCTCCTGACTCCATGGGCGGGCTGTTCCGGCACCCATATAGGCGCTGTTCTTGTTGGTTTTTACTTCATCATACTTGAATCCTAATTTCTTGGTCAGCAAGTCGCTGAAGTCTGGTAATGCTCCGAAGATACCGATGCTGCCTGTCAGGGTAGTAGGCTGGGCCATTACATATCGGGCTCCCATACTCATGTAGTAAGCTCCAGAAGCAGCCATGCCTCCCATGGAAACAACTACAGGCTTTTTCTTGTTCAACTCGCTTACTGCATGCCAGATTTGTTCTGAGGCATAAGCGTCACCGCCACCGGAATTGATGCGGAGAACCACGGCTTTTACATTCTTGTCTTCTGCCAGTTCTTCCAGATCTCTGACGACATCAGAACTGACTATCTGCTGCTCGTCTCCATAAATACTTGGAGTAGCCATTCTCACGATGCTTCCTTGACAGTAATAGACAGCGATTTCGTCGCCCATCATATTGTTGTCATTGATAGCCGCATTGACATCTTTCATGGAAACCTGAGCAATCTTCTGGTCTGGTTTCAAACCGAGTTGTTTCTTTACGATATTCCTGATCTCATCATAATAGCAGAAACCATCTACGAATTTACGTGATTTCAGGAGTTTGCTGTCGTCGAACACCATGAGCCCGTCTGCATAGTGATTGAGCGAATCCTTGCTGATTTTTCTACTGTTGGAAACATCCGTCAGCATCTGTTGCCAGAGTCCGTTGATATAGCGTGAAACCTGCTCACGGTTGGCATCACTCATCTTATCCTCGGTGTAGGTTTCCGTAAAACTTTTATATTTACCCACTTTTACCACCGTGAAATGGATGCCAAACTTGGCAGCCACATCCTTGATATATTGTGGTTGAGATGAGATACCGTGCCAATCTATATTACCTTCTGGGTTTACATAAACCTGGTTGGCAATGGAGGCTAAATAGTAGCTACCTTGCGAGAAGGCATCGCCGTAAGCAATAATCCATTTGCCGCTTTTCTTGAAATCTGCGAGTGCATTGCGTATTTCCTGGATTGTGGCATAGTCAGCCTGTAAGGCACCTGTTTCCAGATAGATACCTTTTATCTTTTCTTCTGTCTTGGCTTTCTTGATGGCAGAAAGTATTTCGTTCATACCGAGCGTGTTGAACTGGTTGCCGGTAATCTGCCCCAACCAATTGTCTTCTGCTCTGTCGATGATTTCCCCTTGTAGCGTGAGCACCATGACCGATTTGTCTTTGATGGTAGGAGTGCTACTGCTGGAAGCAACCATGCCGATGAGACTGATGAAGCCGAAAATGCCGAAGATGAGGCAAAAGGCAAAAAGACCAACAATGGTGGCTGCTACATACTTGAAAAATTGTTTCATAATCACGACTTTTTACGTTATAGTTCAGAATTTTCTGCAAATTTAGTAAAAAAGAAACAAACGACAAAGTTATTTGTACGAAATAACCAAAAAATGATGAAAATAACGCGTTGTGTTAGCCGAAAATTACGTAACTTTGCACACAAAAGATGAAATGTAAACCTAATCAATGATAAAGCAATGAAAAAGTTATTTGCGTTTTGTGCTATGATGCTGGCGGTCATCAATCTGTCAGCTCAGTCAACAGCCCGTAAATTTGTACTGAAAAACAGTGCAGATGGTAAAAGTGAACTCACCTGTTATCTTCCTCAGAATCCTACAGGTCGGGCAGTCGTAGATTGTCCTGGTGGTGGTTATTCTCACTTAGCAATGGATCATGAGGGACATCAGTGGGCTGAGTTCTTCAACAAACAGGGCATTGCCTTTTTTGTATTAAAATATCGCATGCCTAATGGGAATAGAAATATTCCTTTGGGAGATGCTTATCAGGCTATCCGTACGGTAAGAGATAGCGCATCTGTATGGCATATAAATCCTCAGGATGTAGGTATTATGGGATTCTCTGCTGGTGGTCATCTTGCTTCTTCTGTCAGTACGCATGCAGAATATGCTGCTCGTCCTGATTTTTCTATACTCTTCTATCCGGTTATCTCGATGGATGAGCGCATTACTCATAAAGGCTCCTGCGTCAATTTCCTGGGTGATGAGCGCAAGTCTAATCCTAAGTTGATAGAAGAATGGTCTAATGACAAGGCTGTTCGTGGTCATCTGACGCCTCGTGCGATTCTTCTGATGTCGAATGATGACAATGTGGTTCCTCCTGTTACCAATGGCGTGGCTTATTATACCCGTATGCACCAGGCTGGAAACGATTGTGAACTGCATGTCTATCCAACTGGCGGTCATGGTTGGGGATTCCGCAGCAATTTCAAGCATCACGGCCAGATGCTTGCAGATCTGACGGCGTGGCTGCAGAGCTTTAAGGCTCCTAAAGAAAATGCTGTCCGTGTGGCATGTATCGGCAATTCGATTACGGATGGATTTGGCATTATGAATGCGGAGGATAAAGGTTATCCAGCTCAGTTGCAGCAGAAGTTGGGAGCAGATTATGAGGTAAAAAACTTTGGTGTGTCTGCCCGTACGATGATGAACAAGGGTGATATTCCATACATGAAGGAGTTAGCTTGGAAGGATGCGCAGGCTTTCTTGCCAAATATAGTAGTGATCAAGTTGGGCACCAATGATTCCAAGATGCATAATTGGGCGCATGGAGCAGAGGAATATAGTCAGAGTATGCAGGCGATGATAGACACTTTGAAGGCATTGCCAAGTCGTCCAGAGATTTATCTTTGTTCTCCAATTCCTGCTTTCAAGGGCAGTTGGACCATCAATGATAGTGTAATCGTGAATGGTGAGATTCCTGTGTTGCAGAAGTTGGCAAAGAAGAATAAGTGTCATTATCTCGACCTCCATTCCCAATTTACATTCTGCAATATGATGTTGAGTGATGGTATTCATCCGAATGCCAAGGGTGCTGAGAAGTTGGCTGGTATCGTATATGAGGCTTTGACAAGTTCTGAGAAGGGAACCAAAGCGAAAGAGTCTCAAGCAAAAGCAAAGAAATCCAAAAAGGTTTCTAAGAAGAGATCATAACCCCTTTCTCTTAAAAATAGTCCCACAGATTTCACAGATTAACACAGATTTATTTTTTTTGATTCAAAAAGATCTGTGTATATCCGTGAAATCTGTGGGACATTTTCTTCATCGGATTTCACAGATGAATCGGAAGTCATTCTTGCTTATCGGATTACTCACGGATTTCCGCGGATATTTGGCCTCTGGCCAATGGCTGGCGCCCGATATGTGCTGCTATTATCTTTTTGTCACGCAGATTTCGCAGATAACGCAGATTTTTCTTCGTGGTGTTTTTTGTCCCACGGATTTCACAGATTAACACAGATCTTTATGAGATAAAAAATCTGCGTCATTTGCGAAATCTGCGTGACCAAAACCTCCCACAAAAGATCTGTGTACATCTGTGTAAATCAGTGGGACATATTCCAATCCCAGGGGGTATCTGCACCGACCGAATAGGTCGCTTCCGCGTCAATCCGTGAGTAATCGCCTCAGCAGGAAACCTCCGACTAAATTCCGTGTGATCCGATGAACAAAAATCTGCGTGACAAAAAAACTCCGATGAAAAAATCATAATCCGACGAAGAAAATACTGATATTTGGTAATAATATACTTTTTGTGGCAATATTTTCCCTGATTCTCCGTTTATTAAATATTATTTAATAGATTCTCTGATATTTCGAGATCTATTGAATGATAGCAAAAATAAAGTAGCGTAAAATAAAAAAGCATAAAGATGATAGAATATATCAAGGGAGAACTGACAGACTTGACTCCTACCATGGCTGTTCTGGAAACTGCTGGGGTAGGATATGGACTTAACATATCACTGAATACTTATACGGCTATTCAGGGAAAAGCAACGGTGAAACTCTATGTACACGAAGTACTGGTGGCAGGCGGAAGAGATGATTCCTATACTCTTTTCGGCTTTGCCAGCAAACAGGAAAGGGAACTTTATCGCCTGCTCATTACTGTGTCGGGAGTGGGTGCTAATACCGCGAGGATGATTCTTTCCTCCTTGTCTCCTTCTGAACTCTGCAATGTGATTTCCTCTGGAGATGAGAAAATACTGAAAAGCGTGAAAGGCATCGGACTGAAAACGGCACAACGTATCATTATTGACCTCAGGGACAAAATTGTGTCTTTGGGTATTGCCAATGAATTACCTGCCAATGGAGGTAATGTGGATATGGTCAACAATGATGTGAAGGATGAGGCAGTGAGTGCGCTTACCATGCTTGGATTCTCTCCAGCTCCTTCCGCTAAGGTGGTCATAGAAATCCTGAAAGCGAAACCTGATCTCAAGGTGGAGGAAGTAATCAAGTTGGCCTTGAAGCAGATTAAATAATTTTCACGACAGTTTTTTGATGTTTAGAATAAAAAATATAAAATACGCATATTTGTTGATGGCATTGCTCTTGACTTCAGTCATTGGCAATGCCATCGGCTTGCCGTACCTTCAAGATGACAGAACTCGCAACAGAAACCAGCAGTCTGACATCTCGCGGCAAAAAAAACAGGGCTCTCAGAATCGACAAAATAAACAAAATTCAAGGAATGGAGCTGCTGCAAAGAACGGGACTGCTGCGAAGAATGGAATCACAGCACAGCCAATTCTTTCTGACGAGGATTCTATTCCTGATAGTCTGCTGCACCCCCGTTGGCCTGTGCAGCGCACCCAACCGATTACCCTCAGCGACCTTTACCAAAGTCCGCTCGACCTGCAGCGCCCTGACAACATGAAGTATCAGGTGGAGTATAATGATACGCTCGACCGATATGTGATTGGTAATCGGCTCGGGAATACTTGGATAACTGCGCCTATCATGCTTACCCCGAAGGAGTATCTCGTCTGGAGCGAGATGCAGGAACGTAATGCCTATTACCGTAAGCAGAATGATGAAATCTTCAAGGCTAAGGGTAAGGAGAAATTCGACTTTACGGATATGCATTTTGATTTAGGACCGGCTGAGAAGATTTTCGGTCCGGGTGGTATTCGTGTGAAAACGCAGGGTACGGCCGAATTGAAGTTTGGTGTGAAGAAAAAGAATGTGGATAATCCTTCGCTTCCTATCCGAAACCGCAAGACGACGATGATGGATTTCGATGAGAAAATCAATCTCAATGTTAATGGTCGTGTCGGTGATAAGGTCAATATGAACTTGAACTATAATACGGATGCTACTTTCGATTATGATGCTCAGAATATGAAGCTTAAGTACGATGGCAAGGAAGATGAAATCATCAAACTCGTAGAGGCGGGTAATGTGTCTTTTCCTTCCAACTCGTCACTCATTCGTGGAGCCAGCAGTCTTTTCGGCTTCCGCACCGATTTGCAGTTTGGTAAACTTAAGTTGCAAACCGTCATTTCCCAGAAGAAGTCTTCCTCCAAAAGCGTTTCCTCTAAGGGTGGCGTCCAGCTTACGCCTTTTGAAAAGAACGTGACCGACTATGAGGAGAACAAGCACTTCTTCCTTTCACAATACTTCCGCAACCATTATGATGGATGGATGCAGAAATTGCCTAACCTTACTACCGGTATTACCATCAACCGCGTGGAGGTTTGGGTTACCAATAAAACGGGTTCGTCTGAGAATACGAGAAACATCGTGGCGCTTACCGACTTGGGTGAAAACGAGAAGGTAAGCAATCCGATGTGGGCTGTGGGAGGAACCGTGGTCCCAGCCAACAAGGCGAATACGGAGTATGATGCAATGGTCAACCAGTACAGTGCTGCCCGTGATGCGAATCAGACTTCTTCTACGCTGGAAGGTGCTGGACTTGTCGGTGGTAATGATTTTGAAAAGTTGGAGAATGCGCGTCTTCTGAATTCATCGGAATATACGGTGAATACAGCGATGGGTTATATTTCCTTGCGAAACCAGTTGCAGACCGACCAGGTTCTGGCAGTGGCATACGAATATACGTATGGTGGTGTCACTTACCAGGTGGGTGAGTTTGCCAGTGACGTTACTGACACCAAGCAGGGTCTCTTCGTGAAATCTCTCAAGAATACCAGCAACAATCCGCAGCAGGGCAACTGGAAACTGATGATGAAAAACGTCTATAACTTAGCTTCCCAGATAGAGAAGGAAAAATTCAGACTCGACGTGAAATTCCAGAGCGATACGACGGGTGTTTATATCACCTATATCCCTGAAAAGCAAGTGAAGCAGACACCACTCATCAAGGTATTGGGAGCCGATCGTCTTGACAATAATAACAATGCTCATAGCAATGGTTACTACGACTACGTAGAGGGTTATACGGTTTCCAACGGAAGCGTCTTCATTCCTAAAGTAGAACCTTTCGGTAGTTATATGTACGAATATCTGAAGAGTAAGGGCGTGGCTGCTGAACAGGCGGAGAAATATGCCTTTACGGCTCTTTATGACAGTACGAAGACGGTAGCCAAACAGATAGCTGAGAAGAACAAGTACCTGCTGGTGGGTCAGTTCAAGGGTTCTTCTTCCAATGTCATTTCCCTCGGAGCATACAATGTTCCGCAGGGTTCGGTGATGGTGACTGCCGGTGGTGTTACGCTCACCGAAGGTTCTGACTATTCTGTAGATTACAATGCCGGTGAAGTGACGATTCTCAATCAGAGCATCATCGATGCAGGAACACCCGTCAATGTTTCGCTTGAAAGCAATACCGACTATGGTATGATGCGCAAGACGATGTTTGGACTCAACTGGGAATACGACTTCTCGAAGAATTTCCAACTGAGCGGTACGTTCCAGCATTTGAGTGAACAACCGCTCCTCACCAAGGTGGCTATGGGAGAGGAACCGGTGAAGAATACCCTCTGGGGTATCAACATCAACTGGAAGAAGGAAAGTCAGTGGCTGACGAATGTGCTCGACAAGATTCCGTTCCTGCATCTTACTCAACCATCGCAGATTTCCTTTACTGGAGAGTTTGCCCAACTGATTGCCGGACAGGCGAGCGGAACACAGGACAATGCTTCTTATCTGGATGATTTCGAGTCCACCAAGAGCAGTATTGATGTGATGACTCCTACCTCATGGTTCCTCTCCAGTGTTCCTTCCATGTTCCCTGAAAATAAGGACAAGACGGGATTGACGAGTGGATTCAACAGAAGCCAGATGGCATGGTACACGATCGACCCACTTTTCAACAGAAAGGGTAGTACGCTGACTCCGGGACATATCAAGAGCGACCTCAACCAGCTGAGCAATCACTATGTGAGAGCCATCTACATGAGAGAGTTGTTCCCACTTCGTCAACAACAGACTTATAGTACGGAGACGAGTACAGTGAATGCGATGAACATTGCCTTCTATCCGAATGAGCGCGGTCCGTACAACTTCAATGTGGCTGATCTCCAGGCGGATGGTACTCTTGCCAATCCTCAGAAGCACTGGGGTGGTATGATGCGCAAGTTGGATACGAATGACTTCGAGCAGGCGAATGTGGAATATATCGAATTCTGGATGCTGGACCCATTCATCTATAGCAATCAGCAGCCTGATGCCCGTCTCTATGGTGGTGATTTCTATATCAACTTAGGAGAAATCAGTGAGGATATTCTCCGTGATGGAAAGAAATTCTATGAGAGCGGAATGCCTGTGGATGGCAGCAACAGTTTTACCTACTCTCAGTGGGGTAAGATCCCTACGCAGAGTACGGTTACTTATGCCTTTGCCACAACCAGTGGAAGCCGTGCCTTGCAGGATGTGGGTTTCAACGGACTCACTGATGCGGAGGAACAGGAATTCTATCGCAGCGCCTACCTCGACCAGATACAGGGCAAGGTCAATCAGGCGGTTTTCGACAGTATCTTTGCTGACCCAGCCCGTGATGATTATCACTATTACCGTGGTTCTGACTGGGATCAGATGCAGGCGCCTATCTTGTACCGCTATAAATTCATCAACAATCCGCAGGGCAACTCTCCGGATAGCGATAGCCGTACCGAGAGCTATGATACTTCCTATAAATCTACACCGGATGTGGAAGATATCAACCAGGACTACACCCTCAATGAATATGAGAAGTATTTCCAGTATCATGTCAGCATCCGTCCGGAAGACCTTGTGGTGGGTAAGAACTATATCGTTGACAAACGGGAATATACACCAAGTTTGCCTAATGGAACGAAGAATGAGACGGTCACCTGGTACCAGTTCCGTATCCCGGTAGATCAGTATGAATCGAGGGTGGGCAATATCAATGACTTCTCCAGCATTCGCTTTATGCGTATGTTCCTTACCAATTTTGAGAAACCTATCGTGATGCGTTTCGGAACTCTGGATCTGGTACGTGGCACCTGGCGTACTTACGACCAGCCGCTCAGTGCTGCCAATGGTGGTACGCTGGAAGCAAGTGCGGTGAGCATCGAGGAAAATGCTGAGAAAACTCCGGTCAACTATGTGCTTCCTCCTGGCATCCGTCGTGGGCAGGACCCTTCTCAACCTCAGTTGGTGGAGGAGAATGAACAGGCGCTGAGCCTTGTGGTCAAGAATTTGAGTACCGGTGAGGCCAAGGCGGTTTACAAGAATACCACCCTCGACCTGCGTCAGTATAAGCGCATCCAGATGTTTACCCATGCCAATGCACTCGCTCAGAACACCACCGACCTGAGAGATAACCAACTCTCTGTGTTCATCCGTCTGGGTAATGACTATAAGAACAACTATTATGAATATGAGATTCCGCTGAAGTTGACTCCGGAAGGTAAGTACAGTCGCCGTTCATTGGAAGACTGCAAGGCTGTATGGCCTGAGGAAAATATGCTCGATATCCAGATGAGTGTGTTCACCGCCCTGAAGAAGGAACGCAACAAGGCCAAGGCAATGGGCATGGCTTCGTTCTCGCAGCCTTTCGTGGCTTATGACAGCAATCATCCGAACAACAAGATGACCTTGGTGGGAAATCCTACCTTGGGTGAGGTGAAAACCATGATGATTGGTGTTCGCAACAACTCTGGCGATGTGAAGAGCGGTGAAGTCTGGGTCAATGAACTCCGACTTTTGGAACATAACAACAAGGGTGGATGGGCTGCGAATGCCAATCTGAATGTTCAGTTGTCTGACTGGGGTAGTGTCAATGCTACTGGTCGTTATACCAGCGAGGGATTCGGTGGATTGGAAGACAAGGTGGCAAGTCGCAGTACCGACAGTTATGGGACGTACAGCGTGACTACGAGCTTGGAAATGGGTAAGTTCTTCCCTGACAAGGCGAAGGTGAGCATACCTTTATATTATAGTGTGACCAAGGAGAAGACTTCTCCGAAGTACAATCCGCTGGATACGGATATGGAACTCCAGGATGCACTGGATGCTACAGGCTCTAAGGCGGAACGGGATTCTATCGAGAATATTGCTGTGACGAAGGTGGTGAATACCAACTTCTCCATCTCCAATGCCCGTGTCGGAATTGCTACCAAGCGCCATCCGATGCCTTACGACCCTGCCAACTTCTCGTTCTCCTACAGTCATTCCCATCAGCATACGCAGGGTGAGACGACGGTCTATGAGAATGAAGACAACTGGCGCGGTTCGCTCGACTATTCCTGGACTCCGGTCTATAAGGCATGGGAACCTTTCAAGAAGTTGAAGAACAAGAGCAAGTGGTTGGATATCCTGAAGCGCTTCGGACTGAACTGGCTGCCGCAGAATGTGGCGTTCAATACGGAGATGACCCGCAACTATTATGAGTTGCAGGAACGCGATATGGAATCGACGGAGAATTCACAGTTGCCTCTGTCGTTCAGCGAACAGTTCCTCTGGAACCGTGAGTTCTCTATGCGCTGGGACTTGACCAAGAATCTGCACATGAACTTCCAGAGTGCCACCCATGCGCAGATAGAAGAACCTTATACCCCAATCAATAAGGACCTCTATGCTGACCAGTACCATGCCTGGAAAGATTCTGTTTGGACCAGCATCAAGCACTGGGGAGCACCATTGGATTATAATCAGACCTTTACGGCTTCCTATCAGTTGCCACTCAATCTGATTCCAATCTTCGACTGGGTTAATGCCGATGCTTCCTACAATTCCACCTATTCCTGGAACAAGGGTACGGAGGATGAGGACGGTGTTTCGTATGGAAATACCATCAACACCAATCGCAGTTTAAACCTCAATGGTACGTTCAATCTGGTGAAACTCTACAATCATGTACCGTTCCTCAAGGCTGCCAACCAGAAGTTTGACAAGGAACCTTCCCGTTCGCAGATTCAGAAAAAGAAGCAGGAGAAGGAAAAGGCTAAACAGGAGGCGCAGAAGCGCAAACAGGAATTGGCTAAGGTTCGCCAGGAGGCAATCGATGCTGGTAAGGATCCTGAGGAGGCTGTGAAGGAGTGGACAAGCAAGAATAACAAGAAAGCTCAGGAGCAGAAGAAGCGATTGCCGCTCAACAAGAGATCCTTCGAACAGGAAATCACCCTCCTGCCTTTATTAGCTGATGCTAAAGACTTGAAAAAAGAGAAGGAGGAGGCTGCCGGGGAAAAGACTGAGGCTTCTGGAGATGAGGCTGAAACAAAGAATGCAGAAAAGTCTAAGAAGTCTAAAAAGGATAAGTCCAAGAAGGATGATTCGAAGAAAAAATATGTGGACGTAAAGCACGGCAAGAATACGAAGCGTCTGATTGTCTCGGCTAAAACTGAGGATGGAAAGGCCTTCCACTTGAAATATAAGGTGTTGGATAATAACACAATCCGCATTACCTCTAAGGTGGATTCTGCTACGAAGTTGAAGGTGAATGTGCTTCCGAAGGCTCCGCTGGAGGAGAAGGCTTGGTACAAGACCATGCAGGCTATTTCACGTGTGGCAATGATGGCAAGAAATGTGAGCTTCAGTTATCGCAACAATTACCAGCTCACGTTGCCAGGCTTCCTGCCTACGATCGGTGATGCTTTCGGACAAACCAAACAGGGCATCATGTCACCGGGTCTGGATTTCGCCTTCGGTTTCGTTGGCGACAGTTACATCGAGAAGGCAAGAGAGCACGACTGGTTGTTGCTCAACGATTCCATCGCTACTCCTGCTGCTACGAGCAAAACGGAAGATCTCCAGATTCGTATGACGCTGGAACCTGTGAAGAACTTGAAGATTGACCTGAATGCCATGCGTACCATGACTACGCAGAAGAGCATACAGTATATGTATGAGGGAACTCCTACTACCCAGAGCGGAAGCTTCCAAATGACTACCATCTCTATTGGTTCTGCTTTCGAGGGAATGGGAGATGCTAACAGTGGTTACCGCAGCAAGACCTTCGAAAAGTTCGTGGGTTCTCTGCAGGACTTCCGCAATCGGGTGGAACAGCAATACGCTGGAATGATTTATCCTGCTGGTTCCAGTCTCGCTGGCGGCAAGTTTGATGCTTCCCGTACACCTGTCAACCAGTATAGTGCTGATGTGATGGTGCCTGCCTTCCTCAATGCTTATACCAGCATGGGTGGCAAGTCGCTCTCCATCTTCCCGGCTTTGAGCCGATTGCTGCCTAACTGGACTGTTAAGTATAGTGGATTAGGTAAGTTGCCTTGGTTCCGCGACCACTTCAAGAGTGTGAACATCAATCATTCCTATAAGAGTGTGTTCGCCGTTGGAAGTTACAACAGTTACAGCACCTTCCAGGAGTATATGAATGGTTTGGGCTTCATCGAGGATGCCACTACCGGCAATCCTTCACCAAGCAGCATGTTCAATGTTTCGCAGGTGAGTATCAATGAGGCTTTTTCGCCATTGTTGGGACTTGATCTGACGTTCAATAATAATATGACGCTGAAGGGTGAATATCGCCAGACTCGCGTGATGAACCTCAGTATGACAAGTATTCAGCTCAATGAGGCTGTGAGCAAGGACTGGGTGATTGGAATGGGCTATCGCATGAACAACTTCCATCTCTTCGGAATGGGAGGTAAGCGTAAGGCTGTCAAGAGTAAGGGTAAAGGTTCGGCTGACAAGCAGAAGAATTCTTCCAATAGCAATTCTTATGGCACCAACCATGACTTGAACCTGCGCTTGGACTTCAGTTTCCGCAAGCAGGCTGCCATCGTAAGAGACATTGCCTCCATGATGAGCAGTGCCAGCAGCGGCAATAATGCATTGAAGTTGAGTTTCTCTGCCGACTATACCTTGAGTAAGATGCTCACCATGAGTTTCTACTACGATCGTCAGACGAATACGCCTCTGCTTTCAAGCAGCAGTTATCCGACGACGACACAAGACTTCGGTCTGAGCATCAAGTTCTCCTTGACGAGATAGATTCTTCATCGGACTTTTTCTTCATCGGATTACTCACGTTTTTTGTCATCTGCGAAATCTGCGTGACAAAAAAACTCCGATGAAAAATCCCGATGAATAAAAACTATGAAAAAACGAAAGGGCTGGTAGCGATGAGGCTCCAGCCCTTTCGTGGTTGAATAGCTCCCATGCGGGGAGCACAAATATTTAAAAGTTTTGTTGATTATCAAATCTTTATTTCTTGTCGTAGGCATGAACCGGATAGTCGATGGTATAGTGAAGACCGCGACTTTCCTTGCGCTCGATGGCCATACGGGTGATGAGGTAACCTACATTGATCATGTTGCGCAACTCGCAGAGATCCTTGCTTACTTTCACACGCTTGAAGAGGTTTTCAGTCTCTTCATACAACAGGTCGAGACGATCCCAGGCACGCTTCAGGCGCAGGTCACTTCTCACGATTCCTACATAGTTGCTCATGCATTCGCCCACTTCCTTGATACTCTGGGTGATGAGCACCTTCTCCTCATTGGTCATGGTACCCTCATCATTCCATTCAGGCACCTTGTCGTTGAAGTCGTATTCATCCACATGCTCAATACTGTGCTTGGCTGCTGTATCTGCATAAACGACGGCCTCGATGAGTGAGTTGCTCGCCAGTCGGTTGCCGCCATGAAGACCTGTGCAGGAGCATTCGCCTAAAGCATAGAGGCGGTTGATGCTGGAACAACCGTTCAGATCTACTTTGATACCGCCACACATGTAGTGGGCTGCAGGACGAACAGGAATATAATCCTTCGTAATATCAATGCCGATGCTGAGACACTTCGCATAGATGTTAGGGAAGTGATGCTTGGTCTCCTCCGGATTCTTATGGGTCACATCGAGACAAACATGGTCAAGACCGTGAATCTTCATCTCCTTATCGATGGCACGAGCCACGATGTCACGAGGGGCAAGGCTCAGGCGCTCATCATATTTCTCCATGAAACTCTCGCCGTTAGGCAAACGGAGAATACCACCGTAGCCACGCATGGCCTCTGTGATGAGGAACGCAGGATGAGTTTCTCCCGGATGAAAGAGGGCAGTAGGGTGGAACTGTACAAACTCCATATCGGCTACTGTTCCCTTGGCACGATAGACCATCGCCTCACCATCGCCTGTGGCAATGATTGGGTTGGTTGTGGTCTGATAGACCGCACCGCAACCACCTGTACACATCACAGTCACCTTGCTGAGATAGGTATCTACTTTCTGGGTATCAGGATTGAGGACGTAGGCTCCGTAGCAGTTGATGTAAGGAGTGCGACGGGTAACGCGTGCGCCCAAGTGGTGCTGGGTGATAATCTCCACTGCGAAGTGGTTCTCCTTGATGTCGATGTCTGGGTTGTTGCGTACGGCTTCCATCAGTCCTCTCTGGATTTCAGCACCTGTATCGTCGGCGTGATGGAGGATGCGGAACTCGCTGTGTCCGCCCTCACGGTGAAGGTCGAACTTGCCGTCCTGCTGCTTGTCGAAGTTGACTCCCCATTCCACCAGTTCCTTGATCTGTTCTGGTGCCTTGGTAACAACCTGTTTAACTGCTTTGTAGTCACTGATGTAGTCACCAGCAATCATTGTATCCTGGATGTGCTTGTCGAAGTTATCCACCTCCAGGTTGGTAACTGATGCGACACCACCTTGTGCAAATGAAGTGTTGGCCTCGTCGAGAGAGGTCTTGCAGATCATGCACACTTTACCTTTTTTCGCTCTGGCTACTTTCAGGGCGTAACTCATACCGGCAACTCCTGCACCGATAATCAGAAAATCATACTTATAAACCATTTGAGTTTATTTTATCAATTTATCTCTTATTCCTATGGAATAGAGTCTTCATTTTAATTTCATTTTGCGATGGTTTTACCCTTCACTTCCCTTAAGATTGTAAGGGATGAAACCTTAATTCGTTGCAAAAGTAATAATTTATCTTTAAAATGAGTAATAAGAGACGGATTTTTTGTAATTTTGCAGTGTTTTTTGTAAATCTAAACCCTTGTGAGGTGCTAATTGGTGGCTTCGGGGTGACTTAACATATATATAATAAGGTATGACAGACAGAACTTTTCATAAGCGTTTTTCGGTTCCTGCCAAATGTGGCGTGGCGGTATTTGCGCTCCTCACCGGTTATTTCTTCTGGGTGAAGGTGGCTATCATCGGCATCCTGCTCGCCATCGTCATTGTGGGCATGATCGAGCGCATTCTGAATACAACTTATACTTTCCGAAGGGTGCAACCTATCGACCGGGATGAGGAAATGGATTTCATCGTCATCAATGAGGGGCGATTCTCCCGAAACCAGACCATTCCAGTGTGCGATATTGTCAGCGTGGAACCAATGAAGACGTGTTGGGGACTCGACCATGCTCTCGTCATTCAGGTGGGAGCTAACAAACTGGTCAGCCTGCAGCCTGATAATGAGGAAAGTTTTATCCGGGAAATCGAGAAAAGAATAAAAAATGAAAAATGACAAATGAAAATTGAAAAATTAGAAATGAATAAGATGATAAAATATGCGATGAGTCTTCTGATGGTGATGACGCTCTGTCTCCCCAATATGCAGGCTCAAATTGTAAAAAATCAGGAGAATCAGAACGTTCTGGTAAATGATGTGAATCCTGAGCAGGATGAGGAGGTAGTGGAGGATAGTGAAGATTCTGCTGTGGCAGACTCTGCGATGGTGGAGACAATTGCTGCTGATACTTTGCGATTGTCTTGGACGGAAACCGTGAAGGTGGGACTTGACAAACTCCTCAAGAGCAAAATGTTTGAAACTTCTCAGGTGGGTATCATGGTTTGGGACCTGGAGGCTGATTCCTGCATTTACCGCTTCCGTGAGCGCCAACTGATGCGTCCTGCCAGCACCATGAAACTCGTGACGGCGATTACAGCGCTCGATAAGTTGGGTGGTTCTTACCAGTTTAAAACGACTCTGAAATATACGGGCACGATTGATAATGGGGTACTCAAGGGCGATGTGTATTGCATCGGTGGTATGGACCCTCGTTTCAATAATGATGATATGACCGCCTTTGTCACCAGTCTCAAAGATATGGGCGTGGATAGTATTCAGGGCAGCATCTATGCCGACCGTTCGATGAAGGACGAAGACCTGTTGGGCGAAGGTTGGTGCTGGGATGATGATAATCCCGTGCTATCCCCATTGGTTTTCGGACGCAAGGATATTTTCATGGAAAGATTTCTCGCCAAGCTGAAGGACGCTGGTATCTTCTATGCCGGTTCCGGAACTTCCGTGAAGCGCTGTCCGGCAAGTGCTTTCACCATCTGTACCCGTTTCCATACCATGGATCAGATTTTGCATAAGATGATGAAAGACAGTGATAATCTCTATGCCGAAAGCATGTATTATCAGATTGCATCTTCTACTGGCAACCGTCCGGCAAGTGCCAAGAGTGCCAGAAATGTGCAGCGCCAGCTGGTTAGAAAGATTGGACTTGATCCTGCCCGATATAAGTTTGCGGATGGCTCCGGTCTTTCTCTCTACAACTATGTTTCTGCCGAACTGGAGGTCAAGCTCCTTCGCTATGCTTACCAGGACGAGAACATCCTGCCGCATCTCAAACAGTCCTTGCCAATTGCTGGTGTGGATGGTACTTTGAAGAGGAGAATGCGCTCCGGTTTTGCTCATGGCAATGTGAAGGCTAAAACGGGCACGGTGACAGGTGTCATCGGTCTTGCCGGTTACTGCAAGGCGGCAAATGGCCACGATCTTTGCTTTTCGATTCTCAATAATGGTATTATGCATAGCAATAATGCACGCTCTTTTGCAGACAAGGTGTGTGAGTTGCTTTGCCAACCGTAAAGACTTGATATATGGAAGAAATACGTAAATTTGTGGATGAAATGATGGTGTGGGCTGGTGTTTCGGGCGATTCCGTACCCGTTCTCCGCCATTTGTTGCTTACAGTTACCGCTATTCTGCTGGCAATTATAAGCGATTTCCTTTGCCGTAAGATTCTCGTGCCGCTTATCTCCAAGATTACGGAGAAGACGGAGGCTTCCTGGGATGATGTGCTTTTCAATAAGAAGGTACTCAACTCGGCTTGCCATATTGTGCCGGCTGTCGTCATCTGGTCGCTCATGCCACTCATCTATCTGGAATATCCGATTTTCAAGGAAATCCTTGAAAGGGCTACGGGCATCTATATCGTGGTGATGTCTGTGAGAACCGTCCTGGTTTTCATCGGGTCTTTCAAAGGACTGGAAGATGCCAAGGATCGCCGGTCCTCTGCTCAACAGTATTTTCATACTTTCTGTGGCGTGCTCAGGGTTCTCATGCTCTTTGTAGCAGGTGTCGTGGTGGTGGCCATCCTGTTGGGCAAGAGTCCGCTTACCTTGTTTGCAGGATTGGGTGCCACTTCTGCAGTCCTCATGCTGGTTTTCAAGGATACGATTACGGGTTTGGCTTCTGGTGTCCGTCTTACGAGCAACGATATGCTCCATAAGGGCGACTGGATTACGGTGAAGTCGGTGGATGCCAACGGTATCGTGGAGGAAATGTCGCTCACTACTGTCAAGGTGCGCAACTTCGATAATACCATCGTCACCATTTCTCCTACCACCTTGGTGAATGGTTCTTTCCAAAACTGGATTGGTATGCAGAATAGTGGGGGACGACGGGTGAAACGCCTGGTTTACTTCGATTTCCGCAGCATCCGACTGGTAGATGACTTGCTGAAACAGAAGTTGATTTCTAAGCATTTTGCAACTGAAGATTCCTTCAAACTGAAAGAATCTCTCCAGAAGGCTTTGGAGAAAGACAGACAGGAAGGCAGGGATATAGAAGACCTGAAGAATCCGGCAGCTCTTGCCCCAACCAATCTGCAACTCTACCGTAAGTTTATGGAGAAATATCTGCGCCAGCGTCCGGAAATCAATACGGAACTCACACTGATGGTGCGCCATTTGGAAGCCACGCAGTGCGGACTCCCGATTGAGTTTTATTTCTTCATCAAGGATAAGGTTTGGGTCAACTATGAGCATATTCTTGCTGACATCATGGAGCATGCCTATGCGCTTGCCAATGAGTTCGAACTGAAGATTTATGAGCAATATCCGGAACAGTAATGTTTTAAAGGTAAAAGGTAAAAAGGTAAAAAAGTAAAAAAGTAAAAAGGCAGGGATGGAATTTGCTAATACTATAATTTCTTGGTTTCGTGAAAACGGCAGGGCGTTGCCTTGGCGAGAGACTCGTGATCCTTATGCCATCTGGCTGAGTGAGATTATCCTGCAGCAAACCCGCATTGTCCAGGGGTGGGAGTATTGGGAGCGGTTTATGGCTCAATATCCTACTGTGCAGGATTTGGCGGCTGCCCATGAGGATGAAGTCCTGAAACTTTGGCAGGGATTGGGTTATTATTCCCGTGCCCGGAATCTCCATACGGCAGCTAAGCAGATTGTGGCACTCGGTCATTTTCCTGATACGCTTGAAGGCATCAAACAACTGAAGGGTGTGGGAGATTATACGGCAGCAGCTATCGGTTCATTTGCTTTCGATATTCCGGCTGCTGTGGTGGATGGTAATGTCTATCGTGTCCTTGCCCGGTATTTTGGCATTGATACTCCCATCAATTCCACGCAGGGCAAAAAGGAGTTTGCAGCCTTGGCGCAGTCTCTGTTGCCTTCGTCAAAGGCTTTCGATTCTCTCTCGTCTTTCTCTCCGGCTTCCGATTTTCAATCGTCTTTATCTCTGGTTGCAGCCTATAATCAGGCGATGATGGATTTTGGTGCAATTCAGTGCACCCCTCAGTCTCCGAAATGTCTGCTTTGCCCACTTGCTGAAACCTGCGAGGCGATGCGAACCAATCGGGTAGCCGAACTGCCTGTCAAGCAAAAGACCATGAAGGTGAAGACCCGTCATCTTTCCTATATATATATAAGGTGTAATGGAATGACCGCCATTCATCGTAGGGGAGAGGGAGATATTTGGCAAGGATTATGGGAACCTTTCAACGCTTCGGATATCGCTGAAGCCTGTGCCTCGCCTTCTTCCGCACAGGCATCTCTGTCTTCCACAAAGTTTTCGACTTCTCTCTCGAAGTTTTCTTCTTTCAAGAAAGAACTTGCAGCAGACCTTCACTTGTCAAACGTAGATGCCCTGCAGCTGCTGGCTCAGGATGTGAAGCATGTCTTGACCCATCGCATTCTTTTTGCTGACTTTTACCTGTTGGAAACCGAAGCACGTCCCCAGCTTCCCGATGATTATATCTGGATCAAGGAGGAGGAAATAGAAGACTATGGTATTCCAAGACTGATAGAACTCCTGCTTGAAAAGATTTCTTGCAAATAATATCCCACATATTTTTCTTCGTGGTGTTTTTTTGTCCCACAGATTTCACAGATTAACACAGATCTTTATGAGATAAAAAATCTGCGTGAGAAAACCCTCACCCGAAAAATCTGTGTACATCTGTGAAATCTGTGGGACCATATTCCACTCTTAGGGGGTATCTGCATCGAACGAATAGGTCGCTTCCGCGTAAATCCGTGGGTAATCGCCTCAGCAGGAACCCTCCGACTAAATTCCGTGCCATCCGATGAATAAAAAAAACTATGTAAATCCGTGGGACTTTTAGATCGTATAGGCTGTTCCAATCAAAATTTACGCATAAAATATGTTAAAAAGAATAGAGAATCAAAATAAAATCCTTATATTTGTAGCCATAATAAGAACGTTTAGTGCCTATTGGTCATCCTCGCACTATAATTACTAACTAACTTGCTCTTGGGGATGGAGCGAGTATAATGCTTAAGATCCTATGAAGAATAAAAGTATTTTAGTTTCATTACTTTCCATGGCAGTGATGTTTTTCGCAGCATGTGGAGATAGTTCAAATGATCCAGTAGATCCAAACCCAGGAGGTGGAAATGAAGGTGGCGGTACCGAAACAATCGTTACTGCAGCCCAGGCAAAACAGAGTTTGGACAGAACCTCTCAGGAATTGTTGTCTAAAATCAGTGCCAATGAGTTTGAGGAATACAAACAGATGTTGGATGTAGATGTCAGCGATAAGGCAGGCGTTATCCAAGACTGGTTTGAGGCTTGTGTCGAAGCTTGCGAGATTAAGGCCAACCCCGATAATCATCTTTGGAATGCCGCTAATTTCGTGGGCGAGTTTGAACTCCAGCAGGGTACTTGGGTACAGACTAAGAAAGGTGGCGATCATCTCAGTTTCATCTATCATGATGCTCAGCAGAAGAAATGTGTCATTACGCTGAAGGCAAGTGCTGAGGCTACAGAGATTCATCACTCAGTTTTTGATGAAGAAGACGAGGAGTGGGATTGGAATGGCGGCCAGCCAACCGTAACAAGATACGAAAACCGCTTCATGCTCCCTAAGCAGGTAGATATTACGGCTACTCGTGAGGGCGTAACTAAGGGTACTGTTTCTGTGACTTCAAATGTGAAGACCGGTAAGGAAGTGGATTTGTCTAAGGACGAAGTGGATGTAACTTCTGTTGTTACCATCGGTGCTTTCAAGGCGGAAGTGAAGAAGGCTGTTTATAAGGCTGGCAAGACTGCTGAGGCTAAGGTTGTATTCAGCAAGAATGGTGAGGAACTCATCACGCTGGAAGGCAACGGCAATGGTAATATTACTCCAAGCGGTGAGAAATCTGAATTCGGTCAGATCAATATCACCATGAATATCTTGGGCAAGGCGAAGATTGTCTGCAAGATCCTGGATGGTACCTTGTTCTATAATAATTTGGATAAGGCTGATAGCAATTATAATAATGAGAGCACATTTAAGCTGTTTATAGAGAATGCTAACAAGCAGATGGATGCAAAGCTCTATCTGGATGGTGCTTCTTCTCCTGCTGCTAAAATCTATCTGGCTCCATACTTGGATGAGGAGTATGGTAACTACAAGTACTGGGATTATGAATACTGGTTGGAGTTCACCGATGGTTCTAAGTATTCTTATGAGGATTACTTTGATGAGCAGAATTTCAAGACAGTTTCAGACAAGATCCAGAGCCTCATTGATGATTTCAAGAATTTGTTCGACTTCGATGAAGTAGATGATGAAGTTCATCCCGTCATTCCAAAAAAGTAATTCCTGTATAAATACAGGCAAATCATCATTGTTTTAGATAAACAATCAAAGACAAATAGTGAATAGAAAGATATTCTTCTTATTCCTTTTGGGAATATTAAGTGCAGAGAAAAGCGTGTCGGCAATAGTTGCCGACACGCTTCATCATTATCAGCTCCAGGGAGTTGAAATCACCGGAAAGAAAGTGCGTTCTTCGCTCAAAGAGATAGAGGGTGCTAACGTCATCAATATGAGTCTGATGGACGATATGCCCCGTATTCTCGGCAATGCGGACCCTATGCACTATGCCCAACTGTTGCCTTGCGTGCAGACCAATTCTGAATATGATGCCGGACTTCATATTCAGGGATGCGACAATTCCCACAATTTCGTTTCCATCGGTGGGGCTCCTGTCTATAATGCAGCTCATCTGTTAGGCTTCTTTTCCGTCTTCAATGCCGGACATTTCAATGACATGAGTCTGCGCAAGTCTTCTTCTTCAGCCGACTTCCCCAATCGTCTCGGTGGAAGCTTGGATTTGCGTACACCTACCTGGATCTTGGGCGAGGACAGTATGCAGATAAAAGCCGTTCATGGCGAATTTTCTGTCGGTCCGATGTCATCTCAGGGCACCCTCAAGTTACCCGTAGGCAAGCGCTCCCTGCTCTTGCTTTCGGCACGTGCTGCCTACCTCAATCTGCTCTATTCCAAATGGCTCGAAGTGGATGGAGATAGGGTCAACTATGATTTCTCAGACTACAATCTTTCTTTCATCACCCAACTCAATGCCCATCATGTACTGAAATGGGAGGCTTATTGGGGATATGATCATGTGAAACTCACCCAGGCTGACCATGGATTGAGTGCCAAACTGCGGTGGAACAATACGATGGCTGCACTGCATTGGTATTCGAAATGGGGAAATGTGAGTTCCGAACAGATGCTGTATTACTCCCGTTACGCCAATCGGGTAGGAGTTGACCAACTTTCTTTTGATGTAGGCTTGCGCTCCTGGATCTATGATATAGGCTATAAGGGAGATGTGAAATGGGGAAATCTGAAAGGAGGTCTGGAAGTGATCAGACATGATTTCCAACCGCAGAAGATCTCTCTGGACGGAGAGTTTGCCAATGATATTCCTTTTCAACCTACCCAGTCTTCCGTGGAGGCGAGTGCTTATGCTCTCTATCGCCAATCGTTAGCGGCAAATCTCTCTTGCGAACTGGGCTTGCGGGTGAGCCTTTATCATCATCAGACCCGTTATTACGGTTTGTCACCAAACTTCAAGCTCCTTTGGAATCCTACTTCCCAAAGTAAGTTGAGCCTGCATGTAGGCATTCATCGCCAATATCTGTTCCAGACAGGGTTCTCCTCGTCCGGATTGCCATCCGAGTTTTGGCTTTCAGCCGATAGTCTGCGCCGTCCCCAGTATTCCTACAATGCCTCTTTGCAGGGCGAGTTTTGGCTTTTCGACAAAGAATACCGCCTGAGTACGGAAATCTATTTCAAGTCGCTGAAACATCAGATAGAAAATACGGGCAATGTCTTTGACATCGTCTATTCCTCCTATTCCCTGGACGGTTCGTTGCTCTATGGCAAAGGTTGCAACTATGGTTTCAATCTGCTGCTGGAAAAGAGGAGGGGAAAGTTGACGGGTTGGTTGAGTTACTCGTGGGGAAGAGCCAGGAGAAAGTATGATGATGGAAATTATCATGGCTGGTTTCCTGCCAATCACGAGCGCATCCATGAACTGAATGCAGTAGCCACCTATCATCTCGGTAACAGATGGAGCTTTGGCGGTACATTAGTGGTAGCTTCAGGCACTCCCTATACCCATATCAACTATGCCTACCTGGTGTCCAATAATCTCCTGACGGAATATGGTGAACATAATGCAGCAAGAATGAATCCGTATATCCGACTCGATCTGTCGGCAAGTTATGATTTCGTCAACAGGGGCGACCGCAGGAGTGGAATCAATCTCTCGCTCTATAATGCTACGCTTCATAAGAATGATTTGTTTTATCGCATCAAGGTGTATGATGGTCATGTCAGATATGGAGTGTTCCGTTTCCTGATGCCAATCATGCCATCCATTAATTACTATTATAAGTTTTAAACACGATGATCCGTTTTTAGATATGAAGGAAAGATTAAGATATTTTGCAGAGAAATGGCTTCTCTCAGTGGGCTGCTTGCAGGTTTTCATCCTGCTGAACTGCTGTCTTCTGAGCAGTTGTTATGATCATGTGGAGACCTCTACCGATAAGCTTCTTGTGGTGGAGGGCTGGATAGATGCAGGCGATTTCCCGAAGGTAAAGTTGACCAATACGGTTTATCTGAGCAAGAATGAACTGATGCTCGATAGTCTTTCCAACTATCTGGAGCGCTGGGCAAAGGTAACCATCTCCGACGGTACCCGTACAGAGATCATGGTGGGCAGGTATGATCGCAATTATTTCCCACCTTTCGTCTATACCACTTATGATATGCGGGGCGAGATAGGTAAGGAATATACATTGAGAGTAGAGACACCTGATGGACAGGTGGCAGAGGCTACAACGACTATTCCAAAGCCGGTAGTCATCGACAGTTTTCATGTAGAGCAGGCGATGGTGGACAGTTTGTATCAAATCTATGCTTACACAAGTTGCAAGCAGCGATGCAAACTCTTTTCCCAAGTGATAGGAAAGGATAAAGAATTTCTTTCTGCGGAATTGGGATTGATGAATGCTGGAATGATAGGAGCGGAGGGGAAAGTTTCCGTTCGCAGAGGTCGTTCCAACCTGATCAAGAAAAGGGATCCTTATTTCCGTGAAGGTGAAACGGTGCGTGTGAAGTTTGCCACGCTCGATTCCACCTCGTATGAGTATTGGCGCAGTTTTGAGGATTTGGCAGCCCTCTCCCGCGTCCCACTCGTACCCGTCAGCACCAATCTGAAGTCGAATGTCAGAGGTGCGTTGGGGTACTGGTGCGGTTATGGTGCCACTTTCTATCGGGTTCAAATACCGAAAAAAGAAAATGGCAGAAAAGTCAATGATTAATAATTCTGTGCTTCAATCTGGAAGTAGCTCTGAGGGTGGTTGCAAACTGGGCAAACCTCAGGAGCCTGCTTGCCTACTACAATATGGCCACAGTTAGAGCACTGCCAGATGCAATCGCCATCACGAGAGAAGACGAGCTTGTCCTTTACATTCTTCAAGAGTTTGCGATAACGCTCCTCATGATGCTTCTCGATCTCAGCAACCATTTCAAACTTGGCTGCAATTTCCTCGAAACCTTCCTCGCGAGCCTCTTTTGCCATGCGTGGATACATTTCAGTCCACTCATCGTGCTCACCATTGGCTGCAGCTTCCAGATTCTTCTCAGTATCCTGGATAGCACCGCCCTCCAAATACTTGAACCACAACTTGGCATGCTCTTTCTCGTTAGCAGCAGTCTCCTCAAAGATGTTAGCGATCTGAACATAACCATCTTTCTTTGCCTTGGAAGCAAAGTATGTATATTTGTTACGAGCCTGTGACTCACCTGCAAATGCTTCCTGTAAGTTCTTCTCAGTTTTTGTTCCTTTTAATTCTTTCATAATGTATCTGTTTAAAAGTTAATAATCTTATTCCTAACTTCTTTGCAAAGATATTGTAATTTTTCCAATATTGCAAATTTCGAGAAATCTTTTTTCTTCTATTTTGCAACTTTTAACGGAAAAGCGTACTAAATGCAAGCTTTTGGCTACACATTTAGTACGCTTTATCTTTAGTTTTTCATATCTGAATTTAATATTTCAGTTTAGTATCTGATCAACTTGCGAGTCGCATTTCCCTGTTTGATGATCACGACACCCTTCATTCCAGAGGTGGATGTCATCTGTCTTCCATCGATGGTGAAAATCTGGTATGGCAGGTTGAAATCAATCTCACCGCGGTTGTCGGTTGTGATGACAGGAGTGTTGATGCCAGTAGGAACCTTGGTGCCTGTGATATTCAGTTTCTTGATTTCCCAGTATGGACCGATCTTGTTATCGCTTGTATAGTGGAAAGCGAGTTTCACCTTGCCGCCACAATATTGAGACAGATCCAGGTCATAGTCTGCAAAATCCCAACCATCTTTGCTCGGAACAGCTAAGTCAGGTAATTTGCTGACGATATCCTCGCCGGTTTCCGAATCTATCACCGTTGCCTCTACAGAGAGATATTCCAAAGCATTTCCCTTGGCGAAATTGATGGCCTGATTGATGGTCAGGGTGGCATGTCTGTAGTCCGTCAGATCGATTTCCGGCAAGAAAAGATAAGCGTCTGCGACATGGTTCTTTCCTCCTGAGTAAGCAGTTCCTTTCCAACCAAATTGACTGTCTTGTTTCCAGATGGAGGTGTTACTGCTTTCATTCTTAACAATCTTTTCAGTACAGCCACCTTTTCCACTGGTAAAGTCGGCACTGTAGATGTTATCAGGTTCATCAGGAGAAGGAGTGATGGTACCTCCGCCTCCACCTTCACCATCCTTATAGTCGGTGGATTTCACGGTTGTTTCCGGATTGAAGGCATAGTTGATACTGTCACCCCATACATATTCCATCAAGTTAGGAAAATCCACGTATGGGTTTCTGTTGCCTTGTATCTGATAGACATCCTCGTTGCGTTTAATCTCGAGCGCATCAGGTTTGTCTCCCTTAGCCCACTGGATAAACAGCTGGTAAGCCCATGGTTGGAGGGTAGGGTAGGCATCTTGCTGTAGAATCTGATGCGCTTGGTCACCACTCCAGTTGTAGTTCTGGTAGGTGGTTGCCATATACATATAACCACGGGCAAAGTCGCCTTTCCAAAGATTGGCAGGTTCCCAATACCAATTACCATCATTACCTTTTCCAACCTTTGTCCAGCCATTACCCCTGTCTCCATTCACAACGGTACCCATAGGATAATTGCTTTTTGTGGAATTAATTCTGCTCTCACAAGGCATGAGGTTGTAGAGGTCTTTATATGCCTGACTTTTGGCACCTCCCCACCAGCTCTTCGGGAAGGAATGTTCGATATTCATTCCTGCCCCCACAGCACCTTGTGAAGTAGATTTCACCCATTCTTTCTCAGCAGAGTAGCGGTCGATGAAATAGCCACGCTCATCCCGGTCAGTATCCCAGAATCCCCACCAGGTATGCCCCTTTCCACTACCATATTCAAGAACCTTAGCGTCTTTGATGATATTGTATATGGCCGTTTTCAGTTCAGCTCCTTTCTTACCTTTGAGCGAGTTGTAATATCCATTAGGAATTTGTGCCAGTGATGGAATGGCTGGCAGAACAGCTGCGACGATCGCCAGTGTCCAATGTAGTAATCTTTTTCTCATAACAATTTATCTTTTAGTTGCCAAAAAAATAATTAGAATTCTGAATCACATGGCAAAAATACAAATAAAATCCTATAATCCCCTCCTTTTCCCAATTTATTTTCATATTGTCGCAATTATTTATTATATATGAAATCCAGAGAGTGTATGGAAATATAGATGGTTACTGTCGAAGTGTGTCGTTGAATGTCGTTCTTTATAGCAACCTAACGATGCGCTTTTATGCACCTTAATGATGCGCATCATTAGCACTTATAAAAGCGCATCATTAGCACCTAACGATGCGCATCATGAGAGTTCATTAAAGCACATCTTCAATAGAGCGTGCTGGTTCGCCCAGAAATTCCTCGATAAGTTTCACCTCACGTATGGTGAGAACCGGCTTGCTGAAGGGGTGTTGAGACTGGAGGAATGTGTGGTGGTAAGGGATTAGAACTTCTTTTTCAATACATAGAGGGCTCCTGCCAATAAGCTGATGCCGCATATCCATGATACGACAGCACTGCCGAATATGCCCAACTGTTGGGTGAAACCTGCTATCAGGAAGGTGATGAAGGATACCGTGGCTACCGTGAGGGCATAAGGCAACTGGGAGGAAACGTGATGCACATGCTTGCACTCGGCGCCGGCACTTGCCATGATGGTGGTGTCGGAGATTGGAGAGATATGATCTCCACACACAGCTCCTGCCATACATGCTGAAATGGAGATGATGCGAAGCGGCTCGGCGGCTGGGAATACTGCAATGCAGATTGGAATCAGTATGCCGAAGGTGCCCCATGAGGTGCCTGTGGCAAAGGCTAAGAATGCTGCCACGATGAAGATGATGGCTGGTAAGAGTTGCTGTAGTCCGGCTGCACTGTTGGCTACTACGCCTGATACGTATTCTGCTGCTCCCAATGAGTCGGTCATGCTCTTCAACGTCCACGCCAATGTAAGGATCAGTATGGCTGGTACCATCGCCTCGAAGCCTTTGATGAGGCTACTCATGGCATCGGTAAACGCTAATGTCTTGCGGGATACAAAGAGGATGATGGTCAGGATGAAGGAACCTAATGAACCGATGACCAGTCCTACAGAGGCATTGCTTGCAGCGAAGGCATCTACGAAATGATGGTAGTTGTCGCTGGTTGTATCAAAGTATCCGCCGGAATATACCATGCCCGTCATGCAAAAGATGATGAGCAGGACTATCGGTATCACAAGGTCGGCTACGGAACCCTTGCTGGCTGTTGCTTCTTCGCCCTTCTTGGCTCCCACACCATGTTCTACGATGTGCAGTTTGGTGCCGCTCACTTCGTCGAGCTTTCCTCCATTGGTTCTTTCATACCATTCCTTCAGTCGGGCATCGTATTTGCTCATCGCCTTGAAATCAAAGTCTAACCAAACTATACCAAACATGAAGAGGATGGTAAAGAAGGCATAGAAATTGAAAGGAATGGCCTTGCAGAAGAGGGCGAGTCCGTTCTCTCCTCCAGAAACGAAACCGGAAACTGCTGCAGCCCAACTGGAGATCGGGGAGATGATGCAGACGGGTGCTGCTGTGGAGTCGATGAGATAAGCTAATTTTTCCTTGGTCACGCCATTGCGAACGGCGATAGGGCGCATCACTGAACCTACCGTGAGACAATTGAAGTAATCGTCGATAAAGATGAGTATGCCCAACAGGATGGTGGCTATCTGAACCCCCATCTTGGTCTTCACGTGCTTGGATGCCCATCTGCCGAATGCTGCAGAACCTCCAGCCTTGTTCATCAGGGATACGATGGATCCCAATAATACCAGAAATATCAGGATGCCGACATTCCATGGGTCTGAGAGACAATGTATCAGTCCGTATCCTTTGGTTTCATCTCCTTCTATGACGGTATGGTTGGTGAGATGGACGAGAAATCCGTCTAAGCCCGTACCCATAGATATGCAGTATTCTACGGCTCCTAAGATGATGCCGATGAAGAGTGAAGAATAAACTTCCTTCGTTTTCAGAGCCAGTGCAATGGCAACGATAGGGGGAAGGAGCGACCATGCGGTGCCTATCATATTGTAATCCATAATTTTATTGCTGTATATTATATATTAATAATGTATATGATTCTTTTCGATGGCAAAATTAAGAAGAATATCCCGAATGAAAAAATAAAATGCTTGAAATTTCTGAAAAAAGTAAAGATATGCTGTGTTTATGTAAAAATGTCAGTATCTAAGAGTGTCAATGTGTCAGCCTTTCTGGTTTGGCACATTTTTCGTATATGTCGTGGGTGTGAAGCATCGGATCTGATTCCGGTGTAAACGCAATCATATGTCATAACAATTAAAAAATATAGAATCATGAATATTAAACCATTAGCAGACAGAGTGCTGGTACTTCCTGCACCAGCCGAGGAAAAAGTAGGTGGAATCATTATCCCTGATACAGCAAAGGAAAAACCACAGCGTGGTAAAATCGTTGCTACAGGTAAGGGCACGAAGGATGAAGAGATGATTCTTAAAGAGGGCGATACCGTTCTTTACGGAAAATATGCTGGTACTGAACTTGAATTTGGTGGTACGAAGTATATGATGATGCGCCAAAGCGATGTGCTCGCTGTGGTAGAAGAGTAGTTTTAAAGGTAAAAAGGTAAAAAAGTAAAAAGGTAAAAAACTTTTTGCTGATATTTAAATTAAAAAGAAAATATTATGGCTAAAGATATTAAATACAATATGGATGCTCGCGACCTCTTGAAGAAGGGTGTCGATCAGTTGGCTAACGCAGTGAAGGTAACTCTCGGTCCTAAGGGACGTAACGTGGTAATCGAAAAGAAGTTTGGTGCTCCTCAGATTACTAAGGATGGTGTTACCGTTGCTAAGGAGGTAGAGTTGGAGAATAAGTTTGAAAATACAGGTGCTCAGCTCGTTAAGAGTGTTGCCAGCAAGACTGGTGATGATGCGGGTGATGGTACTACTACTGCTACTATCCTGACTCAGGCTATCGTGACTGAGGGCTTGAAGAACGTTACTGCTGGTGCTAATCCTATGGACTTGAAACGTGGTATCGACAAGGCTGTGGCTGCTGTCGTTGCTTTCATCAAGGAGCATGCTGAACAGGTAGATGACAACTACGATAAGATTGAGCAGGTGGCTACTGTTTCTGCCAACAATGATGCTGAGATCGGTAAGCTCTTGGCTGACGCTATGCGCAAGGTTTCTAAGGATGGTGTGATTACTATCGAGGAAAGCAAGAGCCGTGATACCAATATCGGTGTGGTAGAGGGTATGCAGTTCGACCGTGGTTACTTGAGCGGTTACTTCATGACTGATGCTGATAAGATGGAGTGCGTAATGGATAACCCATACATCCTTCTCTATGATAAGAAGATTTCTAACTTGAAGGAGTTCTTGCCTATCCTCCAGCCTGCTGCTGAGAGCGGTCGTCCTTTGTTGGTTATCGCTGAGGATGTTGATTCTGAGGCTTTGACTACTTTGGTTGTTAACCGTTTGCGTGGCGGTTTGAAGATCTGTGCTGTGAAGGCTCCTGGCTTCGGCGACCGTCGCAAGGCTATGTTGGAAGATATTGCTATCTTGACTGGTGGTGTTGTTATTTCTGAGGAGAAGGGCTTGAAGTTGGAACAGGCTACATTGGATATGCTCGGTTCTGCTGACAAGGTTACTGTCACCAAGGATAATACTACGATTGTGAATGGTCATGGCGAGAAGGCTAACATCCAGGATCGTGTAGCTCAGATCAAGAACGAAATTGAGAATACCAAGTCTTCTTATGACAAGGAGAAACTTCAGGAACGTCTGGCTAAGCTCGCCGGTGGTGTGGCTGTCCTTTATGTAGGTGCCAACTCTGAGGTGGAAATGAAGGAGAAGAAGGATCGTGTAGATGATGCTCTTTGCGCAACTCGTGCTGCTATCGAGGAAGGTATCGTTGCTGGTGGTGGTACTACTTATATCCGTGCTCTTGAGGCTTTGAAGGATATGAAGGGTGATAACGCTGATGAGACTACGGGTATCCGCATCGTTGAGCGTGCCATCGAGGAACCTCTCCGTCAGATTGTTGCTAATGCAGGTGGCGAGGGTTCTGTAGTTGTTAATAAAGTACGCGAGGGTGAAGGTGACTTCGGTTACAATGCCCGCAAGGATGTTTACGAGGATATGCGTCAGGCAGGTATCGTTGACCCTGCTAAGGTAGAGCGTGTGGCTTTGGAGAATGCGGCTTCTATCGCTGGTCTTTTCTTGACTACAGAGTGCGTGTTGGTTGATAAACCTGAGCCAGCTCCTGCTGCTCCAGCAGCTGCACCTGGTATGGGTGGCATGATGTAAAAAGCATCTGATAGAAAAAGCAGTGTCTGACAGAAAAAGACGTATTTTTCTGCTGAAGATGTATTTTTCTGCATAAGAAGCATTTCACGGTAGATGATGCGGCAAATATCAGAAACTGCATTTAAGTAGCTAAAATGTAAACTACAAATAACAAAATGGGGATGATTCTTACGAATTATCCCCATTTTTAGGTATTTTAGCACTTCTTGCTGCATTTTTCTGCAAAAATACTTGCACGTTATTGATATTTTGCGTATCTTTGCAACGTGAAAAGAAAAGTATCGGCTTTGAGCCGACAAAGATATTTTTTTTGATTTGTTTTAGTAGATTAGTTTTTAAGTAGTTTGTTTTTTGGAAATCGGTTGTCGTGAGACATCCGATTTTTTTTGTGCCCTTTTCTTTCGTTTTCCTTTGTGTTTTCCGCAAAAAGTATTAACTTTGCAGCATGAGAAATATTGATTGGAAAAAAATGCTGGTCTTCCTGATCGTGATAGGTGGACTGATATATATTACTAAGGTTGCATTGGGAATGACTTCTCTGAATTCATTCCTTGCTACTTTGGGTGTGTTGTTGATTCTTTTTGTGGGGGATAATTTCGCCCAGCAAATAGATGATAAGCGTAAGCGCCGTAAACTGCAAGAGAATGATGAGGACAAGTAGCCCGGGACTGGCTCTTGCGTGAATTTTGATCAAATAACATAGAAATAATCAAGGGTGGAAAAGTTAATAGAACTCTATAAGCAATGGAAGGGTGAAGAACCTGCCAACGTGGTTAAGTTGGCAGGACAGGGGAGTAATCGCCAGTATTTCCGTATTACCCAGCAAAGTGGTGAAACGGTGGTGGGCGTCATCGGTACCAGCCGTGACGAGGATCATGCGTTCGTGTATCTGGCTAATCATTTCAATCTCAGGCAATTGCCTGTGCCGAAAATCTTAGCTGTCAGCGATGATGAACTCCGATATATTCAGACAGATCTGGGTAGTGTGTCTCTTTTTGATGCCATCAAGGGTGGTAGAGATGCGGGTGGCAGATATAATCAGAAGGAAAAGGATCTTCTGATCAAGACCATTCGTGAATTGCCTAACATCCAATTGCGTGGGGCACGTGGACTGGAGTGGGAGAATTGTTATCCGCAGCCGGAATTTGATGTGGATGGTGTGCTCTTCGACCTGAATTATTTCAAGTATTGTTTTCTGAAACCTACGGATCTGGATTTCCATGAACTGAAACTGGAAGCTAACTTCCGACTTTTTGCCAAGGATCTGACTTCTGAACCGATGGACTGTTTCCTCTATCGTGACTTCCAGGCGAGAAATATCATGCTTGACAAAGAAGGAAATCCATACTTTATTGATTTCCAGGGTGGCCGTAAGGGACCGTTCTATTATGATTTGGCTTCTTTCCTGTGGCAGGCTTCTGCTCAATATTCATTCAAGTTGAGACGGGAACTGGTATGGGAATACTATCAGTCGCTCAAGAATTATACGGAAGTTCCATCTGTCCGTCATTTCGTCAATCGCCTGAGTCTCTTCGTGCTCTTCCGTACCCTTCAGGTATTGGGCGCATACGGTTTCAGGGGCTATTTCGAGCGCAAGAAGCATTTCTTGGAGAGCATACCTCCTGCCATCCAGAATCTGCGTGATCTCCTGAAGATGGGGGAAAAGGTGTTCCCTTATCCTTATATGATGGATATGTTGCGCCGACTGACCGAATTGCCTCAGTTTGCCCGTATCGAAAGTGCGGCAGTCAACCGTGCTGACGGATATAAGACAACGGACAACAATATCTATATTTCGCATCCACAGGATGGTCCGGCTACTTTCTCCAAGTATGACGGCAAGGGTCCGCTGGTGGTCAGGGTTTTCAGTTTCTCTTTCAGAAAAGGTATTCCGGAGGATTCTTCTGGCAATGGAGGCGGTTATGTCTTCGACTGTCGCAGCACGCACAATCCGGGCAGATATGAACCTTATAAGAAGTTGACAGGACTGGACGAGCCTGTGATCCGATTCTTAGAGGATGATGGGGAAATCCTGAAGTTCCTGGAGCATGTCTATGCGCTTGCCGATCATCATGTGAATCGCTACATTCAGCGTGGTTTTACCTCTCTGATGTTCTGCTTCGGTTGTACAGGTGGTCAGCATCGCAGCGTTTATTCAGCCCAGCATCTTGCCGAGCATATCCATGAAAAGTTTGGTGTGGAGGTAAGAATCTGCCATCGTGAACAGAAGATTGAGCAGGTTTTGCCTGCAAAACAATAATATTTGGCGTGCAAATTTGGCTATATCGCAAAAAGTTAGTAAATTTGCACGCACATTAAACGATAGCTATTTGGCAATGATGCAAGCAATGATATTCGCAGCAGGTTTGGGCACTCGCCTGAAGCCTCTTACCGACCGTATTCCGAAGGCCTTGGTAAGGGTGGGGGGAGAACCTTTGCTCAAACGTGTCATCTTTCAACTGAAGGATGCAGGTTTCACTCGCATTGTAGTGAACGTGCATCATTTTTCAAATCAAATTACAGATTATCTCAAGGAGAATGACAATTTCGGCATGGACATCCGCATCAGTGATGAAACGGATAAGTTGCTCGAAACGGGTGGAGGTATCCGGAAAGCCTGGCCTTTCTTTGATTCTCATGAGCCTGTTCTGATACATAATGTGGACATTCTCAGTAATGTGGATCTGAAGAAGTTCTATCAGATGGAGACTCAGGATTTATTGGAAACTTCGGTTTCTGATGCTGAGGAACCTCCATTGGCAGCCCGACTCTTGGTAAGTGAACGCAAGACCAAGCGCTATCTTCTCTTTGATGATACGATGAGACTGGTGGGTTGGACGAATATTGAAACGGGTGAGGTGAAGAGTCCTTATCAGCATCTTGACCCTAAAAAATATAAGAGGTATGCTTTCTCCGGTATTCACATGGTGGCTCCAACTATCTTCCCGCTGATGGAAGAAGAACCAGATAAGTTCCCTATCATGGACTTCTATCTCAGAAACTGTGACAAGGTGCGTATTGAGGGGTACGTGAAAAACGACCTCAAGTTGATGGATGTGGGAAAGCAGGAAACGCTGAAAGAGGCGGAGGCGTTCCTGAAGGAATTATAAATTGTAAATTATAAATTATAAATTAGACAATATGCAACAGAAGATTATTATTTTGGATTTCGGTTCACAGACCACGCAGCTGATTGGCCGTCGCGTACGTGAACTTGATACCTTCTGCGAGATTATGCCTTACAACAAGTTTCCAAAGGATGACCCATCTGTGATTGGTGTCATCTTGAGCGGTAGTCCTTACTCCGTTCATGATCCGGAAGCTTTCAAGGTTGATTTGAGCCAGTTTATCGGACGCATCCCTGTGCTCGGTATCTGCTATGGTGCTCAGTTCCTCTCTTACGCTCAGGGCGGTAAGGTTGAGGCTGCAGACAGCCGTGAGTATGGACGTGCCAACTTGGAGCATTTCGATGTGGAGAATCCTTTGTTCAAGGGCTTCGTTGAGAACTCGCAGGTATGGATGAGTCATGGTGATACTATCACTGCCATCCCAGAGGATTACAAGTGCATTGCTTCTACTGCTAATGTGAAGTATGCTGCATACGCTTCTACCAAGCAGCCTGTATGGGCTGTTCAGTTCCACCCAGAGGTGTTCCACTCTTTGCAGGGTACACAGTTGCTGAAGAACTTCGTGGTTGATATCTGCGGTAGTAAGCAGGACTGGAGCGCTGACTCTTTCGTAGAGACTACTGTGGCTGAACTGAAGGCTCAGTTGGGTGACGACAAGGTTATCCTCGGCCTTTCCGGTGGTGTTGACTCAAGTGTTGCTGCTGTTCTTCTCAACAAGGCTATCGGCAAGAACCTGACCTGTATCTTCGTGGATCACGGTATGCTCCGCAAGAACGAGTTCCGTGATGTCATGGAAGATTACAAGTGCTTGGGCTTGAACGTGATTGGCGTGGATGCTTCTGAGAAGTTCTTTACCGACTTGGCTGGTGTAACAGACCCAGAGAAGAAGCGTAAGATTATCGGTCGCGATTTCGTGGAGGTGTTCAATGCGGAGGCTAAGAAGCAGACTGGTGCGAAGTGGTTGGCTCAGGGTACTATCTATCCAGACCGTATCGAGAGTTTGAATATCACGGGTAAGGTGATCAAGAGTCATCATAATGTAGGTGGTCTTCCTAAGGAGATGAATCTCCAGTTGTGCGAGCCTTTGAAGTGGTTGTTCAAGGACGAGGTTCGTCGAGTAGGTCGCTCTATGGGTATGCCTGAGCACCTGATTACCCGTCATCCTTTCCCAGGTCCTGGCTTGGCTGTTCGTATCTTGGGTGATATCACTCCTGAGAAGGTACGTATCCTTCAGGATGCTGATGATATTTATATCCGTGGTTTGCGTGAATATAAGGTGAAGTTGAGTGGTGAGGAAGCTCGTCGTGTCTTAGCTGCCGGTGTTCCTGCTGATATGCAGAATGGCGAGATTGAGGTTTCTCTCTACGATCAGATCTGGCAGGCTGGTACTGTATTGCTTTCTACGGTTCGTTCTGTAGGTGTGATGGGTGATGAGCGTACTTACGAGCACCCTGTAGCATTGCGTGCCGTAACAAGTACTGATGCGATGACTGCCGACTGGGCTCATCTGCCATACGACTTTATGGCTAAGGTAAGTAATGAGATTATCAATAAGGTAAAGGGTGTAAACCGCGTTTGCTATGATATTTCTTCAAAACCACCTTCGACAATTGAGTGGGAGTAATTCCTGATTAAAATAAAAAGGGGATGTGTCATAAGTTCATGATACATCCTCTTTTTATTTTAATCATATTCTTTTCATAGTTTTGTTCATCGGATTACGCTGAGTTTACGGAACCTTCTTGCTCTACGGATTTTCACGGATTTAGCCTTGCGATCATTGGGCTAACGCTGTAATGTTCCTGCTTGAGGAGGTATCGCTACGACCGTCAGGTTGTGATTCTCAGTCTGGTCCAAAGTCCTCTTGGGATGAGGCGCCAGAAGAACACGAGGATGGCGTAACGCCAATCAATGACTTTCACTTCTTTTCCTTTTTCGATGGCACGAACGATGTGCTTGGCTACATCTTCTGGTTGGAGCTGGAGTGGATAAGTTCTGCCTGCTATGAGGTCTGTCTTTACAAATCCGGGTCTGATGTCTGTGATGGAGATAGGGAGATGGCGCATTCTTGCCTGTTGGGTAAGGCATTCGAGATAATGGTTCTGGAATCGCTTGGTAGCTGAATAGGCTGGGGCAGCACCGAGTCCTTTGGTTCCGGCAATGGAAGTGATGCAGGCTATGCGGGCCTTCTGGCTACTATGGTGGTGGACAAACCAGTTGAATGCCGTATCTATCATGCGTGTGAATCCCAAACCATTGGTTTCTACAGTCTTCAACTCCTTTTCTATATCGAGCGAGTTGTTCTGCCAGCCAATGCCTGAACTGTGGAAGTACAGGTCCATTCCTCCCAACTTTTCAATGAGTTCGAGAAGCAGGGAAGGGGCTTCGGCGGAAGTCACATCGATTTGCTGATAACAGATGATTCCGCCTTGTGGCGTTGCTTTGTTATCAGAGATGGTTCCGCCGTTTTGCAAGGTTGTTTTGTTATCAGAAATCAGAGTCTGTAGTCTCTCGATTCTTCTGCCGGCTATTCCCACCTGCCAGCCTTTTGCCGCAAGCAGTTTTGCTACTTCCATTCCGATGCCAGATGTGGCACCCATTACGATTGCTTTCTTTGCCATGTCATCCTATTATATAAGGTGAATTCTTGTCTAACTCTATCTAAATATCTAAATCGCTTTTATTCTTCAGCAGGTCTTCTGCCTTCCTTACGCTTCCTGCTTTCAGAATCAGTTGTTTCACTTCCTCGTAATCCGTATATTCCGGATTGCGTTCCATGAAGATGCGGCAGGCGCGGTCAATCAATTTATGATTAATGAGCTTGGCATTTACCATCTTGTTGCCTTCCACCCGTCCCTGACGAATCTGAAGGGAAGTGCTGATCATGTCCAGAATCATCTTCTGCGATGAACCGGCTTTCATGCGGGTACTTCCTGTTACAAATTCCGGTCCCGTGATTACTTCTACGGGATAATCGGCAGCCTGGGCGATGGGAGCGTGGGGATTGTTGACGATGCATCCTGTCGGAATGCCTGCCTCCTTGCAATGTTTCAGAATAGCGAGTACGAAGGGAGTTGTTCCGCTGGCGGAGAACCCCAGCACGAAATCTTGCTTTGAAATATGCTTGGTGCAGAGCTGCTGCCATCCGTCTTCAAGATCATCTTCGCGTGATTCCTTCGTTTGTGTAAGGCAGCCGATGCCTCCGGGGAAGATGGCTTGTATCTGTGAACCGTCGATGCCATAGGTGTTCTGTACCTCGATGGTATCGAGCGTGGCCAGTCTTCCGCCTGTTCCGCAACCAGCATAGAAGAGTCTTCCGCCCTTCTTCAACTGCTGTTCGATGGCGGAAATCAGTTGGTTGATGGCTGGTAATGCTTTTTCTATTGCCTGAGCCACCTTCTGGTTTTCAGCATTGATATGGGCGGTGAGTTCAGCCACGCTCATCTTTTCGAGATGTTCGTAGAGCGAGTTTTGCTCAGTTATTCTCTTTTCTTCTTTATTTGGCATATTACTTTATCTTTATGGTGTAGATTTTGAAAAGCTTGATTTCTGGTTATTTCCTATGGCTATAGCCGATAATCCTGATTCAGGCTTCTATTCTTCTGCCAGGAAATAGACCGGAGCATTGCGTGAACCTTCTTTAATCAGAAAACCGGATTTTTCCAGTTGCTTTAACCAGTTGAGGGCAGTCTGTTTGCGGATATGAAATTCCATTTCCAGGGTTCTGCGGTTGATGGAGCGATGGCTTTTCATATACTCTCTTATTTTCTCCTTCAAGGTATCTTCAGAGAAAGGATAGGAGCGGGAAGTATATTGCGATTTCTCGAAATGAGTATGATACTTCACCTGTTTCAGCAGATCTTCATTGGGGCGGAACTTGATGCCCCTTACGCTAACGTAGTCGGCTCTCACCTTGCTGTCAGGCTTCAGTTCATCCATATCCAGATTTACCGAGAGTGAGAGGTATCCGATTTCCGGAATATTGATACGCTTTCCATCCTGCAGGTCTTCTTCGATAATGTCACGCAGTTGCATGAAGACTGTAGCCACTTCTCCCTTTCCCAAACAGCTATGTTGGGCTATTCGTTCTATCATCTGTTTGTCTGTCATCGCAGGTTGCTCAAAGATATGGGCGAATCGGCGTGTCTCTTCGTTTCCTCCAGCATTGGGAAGATAATGTATTTCATATTTTATAGCCATCGTTTTCTCAGTATTATGTCAGCAAGAATAATATGTCCTTGTTATCACCCGTTATTGTCTGGTTGATGTCGCAAAGATAAATAATTATTCTGAGAATCAAGAAGAAAAGAGGAAAGAAATACAGATAGAATTTGGAAATACTGTGATTGGTTGTTTGAAAAGACAGAAATAGTTGTTTGAAGAGATAGGATAAATTGTCGTAAGAGATAGGATCGTCAGCCGCACAACAGCTGTTATGCAATCGCACATCAGCTGTTGTGCGGTTGTCTGCCACGTGTTGTGCGCTCGTAAGCCAGTTGTTGTGCAGTAGTTTTTGTAACTCCCTTTATTATTGCAATTCCTTCCTTATTTACGTTATGATTGAATAAGGTATAATGGTTCTCCTCCCATTCTTTTTGGGAGAAGAGTACTGGGTTGATGATTTCATCAATATCCCAGCCTAATTCTCTTAGTGGATAAGAATACTTATCGTAATCTTGAAGCGTAACTTTTGGTTTGTCTAGAAGAATCAATACATCCCAATCACTTCCTTCATGTTCTGTACCTCTAGCGCGGGAACCAAACAAGATGGCTTTTGCATGAGGATCAATCTCATGCAATCTATTGTGCATTGCTTCTATGATTTGTTTCTTCTCCATATCTATCAATATTAATATATGTTGCAAAAATACAATAATAATACGAAACAGCAAGGAGTTTTAATAACTTTTTACGGTTAATTATCTGTAAATAAACAATACCATAGAGTTGTAATCAAATAAAATCATGTACTTTTGCAGACGAATATTCAGAATAGCTTATGAATAAAGAAAAAGACGATTTCTTCCTCCATTCCAACGAGGTGAATCATATCAACAGAGAAGATTACGAGAAGATTGAATTATTGGTGAATGCGGCAAAAGCCTTTGCCCGCAGCACCTACCAGTGCGTCTATATCATCGACTATTTTCATCAGGACTTTATCTATGCATCAGATAACCTCGCTTATCTCTGCGGATTGGAACCGGAGCAGTTGATGGAGGCTGGCTATCAGATGTATATCGACCATGTTCCGGATGCTGACCTGCGGATGTTGCTCGAAGTGAACAAGAAAGGTTTTGATCTTTTCAATGAATTGCCTGTGGGCGACCGCCTGGACTATACCATCTCGTACGACTTTCATCTTACCAATGGCAGACATAGCCGATTGATTCATCATCACCTTACTCCTATACTTCTTTCTGATGATGGAAGAATCTGGCTTGCCCTCTGCACCGTATCATTGGCAGCAACCGATGAACCGGGACATATCATCATGCAGAAGAATGGTGAGCGTAGCTATTTTGAATATTCCACGTTACGTCACAAGTGGGAAAAGAAAGAAGGCATAACCTTGAGCGAGACAGAGAGAGATGTTTTGAGATTGTCTGCCCAAGGTTACACGATGAATGATATTGCCGATCGACTATGCAAGTCGGTGGATACGATAAAGGCTTGCAAGCGCAACCTTTTCGCCAAGATAGGCGTGAAGAACATTGCCGAAGCGCTGTTTCATGCCACGAACTATCAGATGATATAATCGCAATCATATTTCTTCCAACAATGGCGAGAGATAGAACTTGGGGAAGTATTTCACCTCCTTGCCTTCCACAAGGTTTGCGAGAATGTTGGCACAGTAGCCGGCGGCAATATATGCCCCGATGCCCAGTTGCGGGAAAGACTCCTCAGAATAATGCCTGATGGCTTCATCTATCCAAGGCACAGGCATCTGCCAGAACATACCGTACTGCGAGATATACTTGCCCAGTGAGCAACGGAAATCATCCGTTCCTTTTTTCACTACTTCGCTGAATGGATAGCCTTTCGGTTTCTCTACAGCGAGAAAGGCAGCCTTGCCAAGATTGACAACATGGATAACGGTGATGCCCCGTTCCTTGCATTTTTCATCGAAAGCAAACGAGGCTTCGTTGTCATGTAAGGTTGCATTCACCGCATATCGGATGCCCGACAAGTCGCATGCATCCACATCTTCCATCGTCAGCGTATCCTTTTCTATGCGATAGATTTGAAATCTATCTTCCTGCCGAGAGCTTTCATGGAAGTCATGGTGCAAGGCACAGGAGGCTATCAAGCCTCCCATGTCTGCACCACTAATCAACAGTTTTATTGGGTTGTTCATTTATAGAGAGATTTATTGTCATTACACCATTGCTAGATTCAGCAGATAGACAGATTACATTCTGTTCTTCTGGCTTTCTCCTGCACCTGTACCCTTATACTTGCTTCTTGCAGTGTTGAACTTATACCGTACAGTAAGCGACACTTTGCTTGTTGACAATCCATCAACAATCAAGTCCTTCATTTTGCCATAATGAGCACTCATGTGGCTAATGTGTCCAAACAAATCATAGATAAAGAGATCAAACGACAAACGGTCTTTCAAGAAAGACTTATATACAGATACATTGGTACAAAATTTTGGCTTATATAAATATATATTTCTCTCATATCCTTTTGTGGTATACGACATCATCCACGTTAACATTGCCAACTTGGTGTTGAAGGTGTTATTAAAGTTGAATACTGCCATCGGATTGTTGGATATTTTGCCATCATGTGCATCCATATCAAGCCACTGTTTTGTCACAGATGCCGTAAATGAAGGATGCCAAATGCCAAACGAAGGGCATAAGTTGACGGATGCTTCTACATGATTATATGCCTTTCCATTCACAGGCTTAAGCAGTCCTATTGCAGGATTGTCTTTGTAAGTCTCCATATTCGACATCATCGTATGCGAAGTATGGCTGTAGGTCATATCGAAAGTCAACCACTTGTAAGCTAACTCGTAGTTGAGATTTTTGCTTGTCTCAGACACTAAGAATGGATTTCCGGTTTCATACGTGTAGCGGTTGTCATACTGAATACCGCTACGCAAGTAATTATAGGAAGGGCGGTCGATGTCGGTAGCATAGCTCAACTGCATCTGTACCTTGCCTACAGGCATCGATAAGCTGAGCGATGGGAACCAATTGCCATACGACTTGCTTTGTCCTGGCATATACTTGCCGTATTCATAGTAGTTGAAGTCGATGTACTCGTATCTCAGTCCTGCCTCCATGCTCACGTTTCCGAAATCCCTTGAATAGGTCAAGAATGAAGATGTCATACTTTCTGTAATACGGCTGTCGTCATCCGATACCAAGTTAGTTGGCACCACTTGATACTTTGAGGTACGATGGGTATTGGAATATTCACCACCCAAAGATAAGTCGCCGCCCAACAGAGGATAAGAAAGAACCAGCTTGGAAGCAAGCAAATGATAATCCTTGTTAGTCAAGCTATGAGCCGTTTGGCTTTGTGCATTCATCCCCACTTCCTGGTATTGCTCTTTGGTAACATCGTTCTGGTATTCCTTCGACCATAGCCAATCTGTATTGAAATCGATGCTGAGCTTACCAATCTTTCCTACATAGTAAATATTGCTTGAAAGATTATTCTTCTGCCAAAAGAAATCAGCATGACTATCAGAACTTTCAGACAAATCTCCGTCTTGCAATATCAAAGAACTCATATCGCCGTTCCATGTTTGCTTAGGATTTCTAAGAAAACCAAAGTTGGCACCTATAGAGTTGTTGGCATCCAACTGGTAGCTGGCATCCAATCGAAAGTTCATGGCTTCGATAATACCTACTTGTCTTATCTCACTTTTCTGGTTCCAGGTCTTGTCAAGATAAGTCTTCTGCTGTAAGTCTTTATTGTCTGGCTGGTATTGTCTTGCTCCAAAAGCGTATGCGCCCAGCTCTAATCCATTCTTGCGATAGTTCATATTCAATTGGCCAAATCCACCGAAGTTTTTCTTCTCATCATATTCACCTGTGGTCTTCGCATCGAATCCGAATCCTTCGCCCTGTATCTTCTTCGTTGTGATACGGATGACCGCCTTGGTGCTGGCTGCGTAACGAGCACCAGGGTTAGTGATAACTTCCACCGACTTGATGTTGTCGGAATGCAAACGGTCCAGCTCGCTCTTGTCTCTCATCTGTCGTCCATTGATATAGATAACAGGCTCACCGCGGCCGAATACCTTGATGCTGCCATTCTGGGCAGAAACGTTAGGGATGCGGTCGAGCAGGTGCTCCATTGTTCCTGCCTTCTCAAGTACGGATCCGACAACGGTTGTCGTCATTCCGCCATTCTTCAGGATAGTCTTAGGCAGGGATGACTTCACGACAACTTCGCCGAGCATCTTACTGTCTTCTTCCATCTTGATAATGCCCACATTCTCACCTGTGCAATCCTTGCAGATTGTCTTATAGCCTACAGATGTCACCTTGATGATTCCGCCGTTGCAGGAAGAGTCGATGGCAAAGCTGCCATCCTCTCCACTCACTGCGCCCTTGATGAAAGCCGAGTCTGTTCTATTCAATAATACTACATTGGCAAACGCCAAAGGTTCTCCCTTGGTGTTCATCACCTTGCCGATGATATTCTGCGCCATCATCGGAGTCATAGCCGAGAGGCACAACGCTGTGGTAAAAATTACTTTTTCCTTCATATTGCTACAGTTTTGCTTGATTCTTTTATTTTTCTGCTGCAAAAGTATAGCTTTATATGAAAAAGCCTTTGACACAAAAGTGTATTTCTCAAGAATGTGGCTTAAGAATTACACTTTTGTGTATAAAAAGAAAGGATAAATAGCGTTTGGTGATAGGGGATAAATAAGGTAAAAGCATTTTTTATCTTATGCTTTTTCGATTACCCAATTTTCGATATTCCCAGTTTTACTGTCGAAGTTGATGCCGACCTTGGTTATTGGCTTGCCGCTTAGCGCAAATCGTTTGTGATAGTTCTTCAGGTTGATTTGCTGCATTGCAGACTTCGCACTCCTGTCCAGCTTAATCTCCAACAGGAAAAGGTCTGTATGGGTGAGCAATACGATGTCAACTCTGCCGTTGGGTGTATGAACTTCAACGTCCACCTGATAGTCTGTAAGCAGAGAGAATATGATGAAGAGCATCTGCTGGTAATGTCCCTCATAATGAGCGTTGTTGCAGTAAGGAACAGTTCCCAGGAATGTTTGGAGTAAGGTTAATGCCTCCTCCATATTCTGCTTATCCAATGCCTGTGCGATACGACGGGCTGTATTGGTTGTTGCAAGCGTATTCTGTGTGACGTATGATGGAATCAGTGCCTTGGTCAGTCCCATTTTTACCTCCTTGTTAGGAACATCAAGAACGTAATAGTTGTAGTCTTCATGATATTCCTTGATGGTGATATATCCACTTTGGTAAAGCAGCGGCATGATGGTTGGCATATTCTCCGTAGGAGCATCAAACTCACTGGCATCAGCCTCCACTCGTGTGATGACGTCTGTTGGAACTACCTGATATTTGCGCATCATATTGATGAGATAAGTTGGAGTGCCGGAAGTAAACCAATAGGATCCGAACTTGTTTTCTGCAAAGCAATTCAGCAGGCTATATGGATTGAAGATATCGGGTGAGAATCTTGTGAAATGATAGCCGTCATAATTCTCTTTTAGCTTGTCGATGACTTGTTCTTTCGTTATATTTCTTCTTCGGGCAAGTTCCTCAATATCTTCCGACATCTGCATCAGAAGTTCTTCTTTGGTGATGCCACAGATACCTGCATAATCATCATTCATGGATATGTTGGTGATGTTGTTCAGTTCGCTGAAGATGCTGACTTGCGAGAACTTGGTGATGCCCGTCAGGAAGACAAAGCGCAGTTTAGCTTCGCTGTATTTCAAAGGACTGAAGAAGTTGCGCATGATATTGCGCAAGGTATCCAACTGCTCTTGCTCGTGAGCCACATCCAGCATGGGCGCATCATATTCATCAATAAGCACGACTACCTGTTTTCCGGATTTCTCGTATGCAGTATTGATCAGTTCTGTCAATCGGTTATTGGCATCAATTTGTGGCTGTGTGATACCCCATTTCTTTTCTTCTGTTTCCAGAATGAATGCGAGATATCTCTCCAGCTGTTCTTTATTCATGTGTTTGCCTCCGCTCAAATCAAAGTGGAGCACAGGATATTCTGTCCACTCCTTTTCCAGCTTTTCGATGGCAAGACCATTGAATAAGTCTTTCTTGCCTTCAAAGTAACTCTGGAGGGTGGTGAGAAACAGGGATTTTCCAAAGCGGCGCGGACGTCCCAAGAAGAAATAGGTACCGCTGGTGTGCGTCAGGCGGTAAACGTATTCCGTCTTGTCGATATAGAGCTTGTTTTCCTTGCGGATTCGCTCGAAAGTCTGTATGCCTAATGGATATAACTTAAGTGCCATAATCTTCGATGTTTATATTTTCACCACAAATGTACAATTATTATTTGATATATGCAAATAATCAAGCGCTTTTATGTTCTTTAACAATTTTTCGTGCAGTATTCATGCTGATTTCATATCTATATATGGATAAATTGTGCAAAATAATATACTCATGGATTCAAATATACAAACTTTAGTATTTAAAGCAAAACAAGGAGATAATAGTGCTTTCAGCACATTGTATCAGATATATTATCCTAAAATGAAAGGTATATGTATCAATATTCTTAAAGAGGACAAGGATGTCATTGATGACCTTGTCCAAGATGCATTTATACTAGCGCTTGTATCTTTGAAAGATTTGAAGAATCCTAACAGATTCGGTCAATGGCTTACAAGTATAACTTCTAATCTTGCATTAAAATACAAAGAAAAGGGTAATACATTTAGATATATTTCTTTATCAGATATAGATGAAAGTGTGATTGACAGCTGTGATGATTGTAGAAATACAGTATCTTCTATCCAATACGAGGATATTATGGCTGAAATTGATAAATTACCAGTTGGATACAAAAAGGTATTCAAGCTTTCTGTGCTAGATGGTTTGTCTCATCAGGAAATTGCAAAGTTGCTTGATATAGCTCCACACAGTTCTTCTTCGCAATTAGCGAGAGCTAAGGCTTTGTTGAGAAACAAATTGAGCAAGAGAACAATACTAATTATGGTATTGGTCCTCATCATTATTCCTGTATATAAGCAACTTATAACCCAAAAACAGCTTCTTTCAGAAAATGATACCAATATAACACGCAGACGTAAAATAAAAGGTCAAGTTAGTCCAGCATCAAAGAACGATGTTGACTCTACAAACTGTACCCCAAAGCAGAATCCATGTACTCATTATCACAAGATACTATCCATGGAGACTATAGCAGCAATGCGTGATGACACAACGGAAATAAAACATAATATAATTGCCAATATAACAGATACCTTGCAAGATGAAAAGCAGTTTGCTGTAAATAGAACTGATAGTATCTTGGTAAAAGATTCTATCATCGCCCCTAATCTCTATAAGGAATTATGGATTACAGAAAATATTGAGGTTCACAAAAGGAATAAGTGGCAATTACTGGCTGCAGGTTCTTTGGGTACGACTCTTGTACAGAGTGTATGTAAGTTTATGAAAAGTAACGATATTACTAATGATTTGCCTTCTGGTCCGGACCTGCCAACAGACCCAACCATCCCTTCTGGGAAGTATTTCACGACATGGGAAGACTATGCAAAAGAGCTACATCGCATATCCCAGGCAGACCCTACTACAGAAAATGTAGCCATGGCAGATATTGCAGACCACAATAGTGGAGAAATAGTAGAAGTAGAACATCATGACAAGCCAATAACATTGAGCATTGCTGTAAATAAAAACATAGGTAAAAGATGGAGTTTAGAGACAGGACTTCAATATTCTTATCTGAAATCATATCTCATTCTTGGTACTGGCAGCTATCGTGTTGACAAGGAACAAAAGCTCCACTATCTTGGTGTTCCTTTCAAACTGTCTTATCAATTTATGAAGTTCAAGAGATTGTCAACTTATGGTTCTGTAGGTACTGGTATTCTGATTCCTATATATGGAAAAACTGATGCAGATTATATCGTTGGAGATAAGTCTGCGTACACAACAGATTGGAAACTGACGCTCCCGATACAGTGGTCTGTAAATACAAACATCGGAATCCAATATCAGTTTGCACCAAATCTGAATCTGTTTATAGAACCAACCATGAATTGGTACATTCCGAATGGTAGCTGTATTAAAAATGCTTGGACAGAACGTCCATTCACATTTACCGTTCCGTTTGGAATAAGGTTCTCTTGGTAAAAAGTCTCTTTTTGCATGCAGTCTTTTTGGCAAATTTGTATCTATATGATAAAAGGTCAAAACATTATATAGATATGCAGAAAAGACATACAGATAGAAAGATGTACTTCCATGACTTGGAAATTACATCAAAAGAGTTTTACGTCAGCTACTTATCAACTTTCAAAAAGTTGACTTCGAAAAGTAGAGTATTAGAGGTGGGTTGTGGCGAAGGAGGCAATTTAGTCCCCTTTGCCCAACTTGGCTGTAGAGTTACAGGAATAGACATAGCAGAATGCAGAATAATAGATGCGAAAGCATACTTTTCGGAAATCTGCGAAAATGCCACATTCGTGTGTTGCGACTTTATGAAATACCTTGCGCCAATCAATGAAGAGGAAAAGTTTGACGTGATTCTATTACATGATGTAATAGAACATGTTCCAACGAAAGGAGAATTTCTGTTACACCTCAAAAGTTTTCTAAAGTCAACAGGCGTTCTCTTTGTCGGATTCCCTGCATGGCAGATGCCGTTTGGTGGACATCAACAGATTTGCAGAAGCAAACTCTGTTCGCACTTTCCGTTCATACATCTGCTACCAAACTCTATGTATAATTCATTATTGAAACTATGCAAAGAGGAAGATGGTACTATAAGCGAGCTGATGAGCATAAAAGAGTGCAGAACAAGTATAGAGTTATTTGAAAAATTGATAAAAAGATGTGCATTTTCTGTTGTTGACAAGAAGTTTTGGTTTATCAATCCTCATTATAAGCAGAAGTTCAAGCTTACTCCAACGCTGTTGCCTCGTTTTGCTTGGAAAATTAAGTATGCAAGGAATTTCTTCACTACTTCTTGTTGGTACACATTGAATTTGAGCAATACGTAAAAGTAATACTCTTGTAGAGAGATAGAATATAAAAAAGCAGAAAGAAAAATCTCATGCAAGTTTTGAAAACGATTTGCGTTTATTAAATAGTTATAACCCTTTAATATAAAGAAGCGTATGAAAATTAGAATGATTCTTATGGCATTAGCAGCTTTGCTTTGTTTGGCAAGTTGTAGCGATGATGATTCTGGAATCCAGCTCACTGAAGACGAAGTAATCGGTGATATAATTACTGGTAAGCAGATTGTTATTAACACTCTTACAACCTATACCGATAGTGGCAGCAAGGTGAATGTTAATGGAGCTAAAGGTAAAGTATCCGCAAATTCTTCTGATGATAGTGTTGCCAAGGTTTCGTGTTCTTCAAATGAGTCAAAGAAGGAGATATACGTAAGTGGCGTTTCTGAGGGAAATGCTACTATAACCGTAACCGACTCAGACGGAAACTCTGCTATCTTAAAGGTAGAAGTAAAAAAATGGACTGCCTGTTGGAAGATATATAGAACGATGTATGTGGTAAATAGAAAATGTTTAGTTGAAGGCGTTTCTTCCGAGGATTCCGCAGCTATCGCAGCTGATGCCATAGAGAACGACAAGTACTATAAATATTATACTTTCCGTACTCCTACATACAACTATTTTGGTGTTAAAACCAAAAGACTTACCATAGCTGACAGTGAAGGAAATACACGTATGGAAGGAGTTCTTAACATCCAACAAAATGCTGATAATATAGAAGTTTGGTATTTGTTGCCTTTCAAAGATTATAGAGAAGTTGTCTTGGCTACATTCTATAGTGACGGTGAGAGTATCTTTAAAGATGTGACAGATAATTATAAGAAAACTTATCCTCACATTAAAAAGGTAGAGCTACAAGCCATTTGTGCAATAGAGGAATTGGAGCCGGACAAATAAGTAAGAGTGTTTCTTGTAATATTTTTGTGGATAAATCCCGAGGAAAGATTTCTAAAGAAACGTTTCCTCGGGATTGTTGTATTAATACAATCCCAAGAGGCTTACGAGGATATCTTCAAGTCAGATTCATATGCCCCTAAAACTTTCCAGTCGTCTATGAGTTTGAACAGTCGGGGCATGGCTGGCTTGTAACTGTCGGGATAGGTGAGGGAATAGACGAAGAGTATTCTGCCACTTTTGATGAATTTGTCGTAATGACTGTAGCCATCTACTCTTACTCCGTTTTCATAGACAGGACCGGAGAGGATGAATGCTTTATTCGACGCCTGCATCGTCCTCTTTGAATGAAGCTTCTGGGCAAGAGAATCGGCACAAGCCTGGAGGGTATTGCTATAGTTATGGGTAACGTAACTCTCCAGGATGATATTGGCATGATTGGTGAATGAGAAACGGGCATAGCCCTGATATCCCGATACCGAAGTATCCTCCTGCTGGAAGAAGCAAGGATACTTGACAACGTAGCCGAAGTCCGGATCATTGTATTCTTTCATGGGTGCCATCTCTACCTTGGTCTTGAAATCCGCCATCGGTGTATGCTTCTCTTTCGTAATCTCATGGTGATAGTTGATGATGAAATTTATCATCATCAGCAAGACAACTGCTATCAAAAAAATCTTCTTCATTTTTTTGTTTCTTTGTTTTTAGTAGCAAAGTTATGAAGAAGATTGAAAATAGCCAAATAACAAGTATGACATTTGGCTGACATTTCTGAACTTATCTGATAATCAGTCGGTAAGACTTGCCTCTTTCCGACTCAATCATGAGGTTGCTATTCTGCTCAATCACCGGTTTGATACGGCGAATCAAGGTATAGAGCGTTTCGCTGGCATCCGGTTTCTTGGGCCAAAGAGCATTACAAATCTCCTGTTTGGAGAGTTGATGATGCGTATTGTTGAAGAAGAGTTGCATCAGCTGGTGCTGCATTGGAGTAAACTTGATGGATTGTCCGTTTTCCTGATTGTAGAAGGAATCCTCGTTTTGAGAATAGCACATGGTGCCGAACATATCAGCCTCATGATTCCAGGGTTGTTTTCTGCGATGAAAGTATAGCGATACAATAGCCCAAATCATAGCCATGAGAGTAAGCGTCAAAGGTGTCCGCTGATTGCTCATGCAAAAAACATCTGCCATCGAACAATTGGCATAACTTTGTATGGAATGCTCGTTGAGGAGCATCTCTTTACTACTGAGCTGGTTGGCGCTGTTTACCAGCTGGGAATTGTTTTTGCCTCTTCTTCTGTCTTCCATCACATAGCAGAGATTACTGGTCGACTTCAGCAGGTCGATGCTGAGATGTGAGCGGTAGCTCTGGATGGTATCAGGCGTAATCCATTGATATTTATTATCTTGAAGTGTCTGAGCCAACGCTTTGTTCATATCTTGCACAATGGCATACTGAGCCTTGCGGTAGTTATTCACGCTGGAGAATACCGCAGACATCACGAGGATGGCGAAGATGAGAATGGAATGATATGCTTTCAACTTCATTTTTTATATCGTTTAAATCTGTTACTATTTAACGGATCAATTGCAAAAGTACAGAAATTCAATTAAAGTTGGTGTAAGTTTTGATATAATTTTCGTTAATTGCAAAATGTCAGACTCATGTCAGCCATATTTTTCGCTTCGGTCTTCTCTTTTTGATACCTTTGCAGCAGAAAACAAGTTTTAGAAAAGTATATGATGACAATGAAGAAAAGTAAATTGTTAACAGCCATGGTGATTCTGTGGACATTGATCTCTTGTGCAGAAATAAGTGCCCAGGAGATTCAGCAGGTATCGAATGATTCTATAGCCTTGCAAGAGGTTGTTGTGAAGGCGGCACGAGTAGTCAACAAGGAAGATGGCAAGTTGATATTCCCAAGCGATATTCAGAAGCAGCGTTCTTTTTCTGGTTTTTCGCTTTTGGGAAAGTTAGCTTTGCCTCATATCAGGGTTGATGAGGCAGGCCGTTCCATTTCTGCTACCGATAATAAAGGAGAAGTGCAGATTCGTATCAATGGCATTCTCGCCAATATGCATGACGTGCAGATGCTGGATGTAGCTTCTATTATGAGTGTAGATTATATCGACAGTCCTGGCGTAAGATATGGAAAGAATATTGCATATGTGATAGATATTCATACCCGCAGGGCTTCATCGGGTGGCAGTTTGGGCTTCAACTTGACCAATGCGCTAACTACCAAGCTCGGTTCGAACGATGTCTATGCATCCGTCAACAGGGGCAAGAGCCAATTGAATATTTTATATGAGCAGACTTATGTGGATAATAAGGCATCCGAATATAATGAGAATGCTCAATATCTTCTACATGATGGTTCTGAGTATCAGATATCTCGAAAAATCATGAATGGAGCAACTCGAAATTATAATAATACATTGCAGTTGAAGTATAATCTGGCAGATTCTGCATTATATGTATTCCAGACAACGCTTACCACGGATTTCTGCAATCAGCCTTTTACATCGAATGAAATGTGGCTTTCTGAATCTGGAAAGCCTGCGTATCCTGTTTACAGAACCAGCAAGGGTAGGGATTTTACTCCTGCTCTCGATTTGTATTTCTATCATCAGTTGGGCAAGCATCAGTCTTTGTCGGCAGATGTTTTGGGCACTTATATTCGAACAAAAGGTGCCTATTCTGAAGATGAGGGCGAACCCTATCAATATCAGGTAGATGGAAAGACCTATTCGCTCATGGCCGAGGCTATCTATGAAAACCGGTTGAAACCCTTTACTTTTTCTGCAGGAACCAACTTGAACTGGAAATATATGGATAATCAGTATTTGGGTGATGTGGTTAGCGAGAATGGTATCCGTTCATTGGGTTTTTATGGCTTTGCACAAATCAAGGGAAGTTTGGGACAATTCAAGGAAGGAACATCCCGTTTAACTTATGTGGCTGGCTTCGGGTTGAGTAATCAGTCTTATCGACAGGGAGATGAGGAATTTAGTTTTTGGCTTTGTCGTCTGAAACTCACATTGGCTTATTCCCTTTCTTCTTCGTTTCAGATCCGCTTGGGAAGTGAATTATCACAGCATATTTCGCAGATAGCTATGATTTCGGATACCCGTATTCGAAAGAACAGCATGGAATGGACTGTGGGTAATCCTTCGCTTAAGCCTAACAGTATATATGAGAACTGGGTGGTATTCTCTTTCAGTAAACCAAGGATAAATACTGATTTTACCTTGAATTATCGCATCAATCGTCATTGTAATTTGGCGAAATACACCCGCACTGAAAATGATCAGTTTCTTTATTCCCAGGCGAATCAGCCCCATTGTAATATGTTGTATCTTACGAATGATACCCGGTTTGACATTATCCCCGACCATCTTATATTATCTGTGAACGCAGGTATTTACCGTTTTTTCAATAAGGGCGATGAGTACAGTCATTGTTATACCGCTTATAATTATAGTGGAACATTACAGGGATATTGGGGAAAATGGACTGTGATGCTGTATGCTGATAACGGTTGGAACTTTATGGAGGGAGAGAAAATCGGACATAATCCTCCTTCATTGGCAACCTCAGCCAGTTATCATATAGGTGATTTCGATTTTACGCTCTATATGCATAATCCGTTTATGGCTCATCCGAAATCCTATTCAGCAGAAATCGTCAACGCCTTGCTCCGTAAGCAGGTTCGTGGTTATGACAATTCGGGAGGTAATTTGTTCCGTATTGGTGTTGCCTGGAATATCAATCGGGGAAAGGAATATCGTAAGATACAGCGGAATATCAACAATGAGGAGCGCGAAACGGGTATCTTGAAATAGTTGGCTTTGCTTTCTATATGGGTTGCATGGGCAACAGCCGGAATTTATTTCTTCCCTTTATTGATGATATAAATTCCGGCAGTAGCCAATGCGCCTGCTATCAGATATTTCCAGTAGAAGGTTTCGCCCAGACAGAGGCAGGAGGTGATGGCTCCTACTACGGGGATGAGCGAATTGTATATCGCTACCTTTCCTACGGGATTGCAGCTCAATAATTTGTTGTAGAGAGCGAAACTGATGGTTGAGATGGCAATGAGCAGCAGAAGAATGGTGATGCCCCAAAGGCTGATGACTGGCAGATAGCCACCCATTAACAATGCAGGAATCACCAGCAAGGCTCCACCGATGCTCAGCGAATAACCGGTTCCTACGAAAACATCCACCCTCTTGCTCAAGCCTCGGGTCAGCAGGGAAGCACTGGCTCCACACAGGGCATTGAGGATGATCATACCATCGCCCAGGAATGTGAAACTTCCGCTTTCCTTTCCGCCAAGGTTCAAGGCAAGGATGCCCAGGAATCCGATGATGCAACCCAATGCCTTTCGCCATGTCATCCTGTCGCTCTTGAAGAAGATGCAGGCAAAGATAACCACCGTGAAGACGCTCATCGAATTGAGTATCGCCGAACGTGCTCCTGCATTATGCGAGAGTCCGAAATAGAAGAAGGCATAATGAAGGGTGGTGTTGAGGAGTGCATAGAGGAGAAGGAACCAGACATTCTCTTGAACAGCTTTCTTCTTGAATCCGAATTTACGGTGCGAGCTTCTGGCGATGGCAAGGATGATGATGCCGGAGATGAAGAAGCGGATGCCAGCGAAAAGCATCTTGCTTCCGGTCATGTCTGCTGTAATCTGATATTCCTCCATTCCCATTTTGATCAATGGGTAAGCCCATCCCCACGAGATAGCAGCCGTAAGGGCGAACAGGCTTACCCATACTGGGCGCTGAAATATACTGAGTGTATTTGTTTCTTTCTTTTCCATTATAACTTAATTGGTATTCCCTTGCTTCTGTGTTTGCTAAATGGCAATCTACAAGTCCCCCAGATGCCTTTCTATCGGAATTCCTCGGTTCTTGTCCTTGTCATCCTTATTGATGTCTATCCAGTTGCGCAGGGTATCCATGGCGATGCGGGTGGCATGGCGAAGATGATCGCCATCCTTCAGTCTGCCCACGATGATGCTGGAGAAGATGTCGCCGGTGCCCGGGAACTGAACTGGGATTTCTTCGTAGGGCAGGAGGAAATACTCTTCTGTAAGATGATTGAAACCTACTACGGCATGCTGACCCTCTACGATGCACGAGGTGATGAGCACAGAGTGGGAACCGATGGCTCTCAGTTTATCTATCAGTTCATAGGCTTCCTTCTCCGAGATTCCCTCTTCCTTGTATTCCGAATCCGTCAGCAGGCAAGCCTCGGTATAGTTAGGAAAACAGAGATGCGATACGCTCAGCATCTCCTTCATGCATCTCACGGTACTCTCACTGGCTCCACCATAGAGCTTGCCGTAATCGCCCATCACTGGATCCACATAGATGTCGGTGCCCAGCGCTGCCTGTTCTCTGCAATAGCGTGCCACTAACTTAGCCTGACGCTCCGAAGCCATGAAACCCGTGGTGATGGCATCGAAGTGAATGCCCAGTTCGTTCCACTTCTGCAAGGCTTCTTCGATATACGAAGTGCATTCCAGAATGGCGTACTTGCCGTATGGGAAGGTGTTGCTGATGAGCATGGTGGGCAGATTGAACACGTCGAGTCCCATATAAGAGAGGATGGGCATCTGAACGGCGGCTGATACCTTACCGTAACCACACATGTCGCTGATAATAAGGATATTACTTTTTGCTTTCATCGTTTTTTTTCTTCTTTCTTTTCTTTGTTCTTCTTTGCTTCATCGCAAGTCTTTAACAAATATCAAATCCTAATTATCTTTTAATAAGAGGCTGTACACTTGATGCCCAAAGCTTCTACTCGTTCCTTGATGGCATCGAGTACTTCCTTTGGTGCCTTTTCCAGCAATTTGTCTGGTGTTTCACGGGCGATGGTATAAACCATTACCTGCTGAGGCTGGATGTCTTTCACAGCCTCCAGCCAAGGAGCTACGAAATGCTCGCTGGTATTGTCCAATCCGTCACCTCTCAGGAACATGGTCTGGATGATGACGTGCCCCTTGAACATCTTCAGATATTTAATTACATCCTGCACGTCGTAGTTAGGCTGCTGAGGGCGGTCCAACATTTTGATGTAGTCCATATCCACGGTATCCAGTTTCAGGATGTTGTTATCCACGAGCATCAGCGCCTCTCTCACTTCCTCCTTATATATATAGGTGGCGTTGCTGAGTACGGATACTTGTGCTTCAGGGAAATATTTCTTGCAGAGTTCCATCGTATCTTCCACGATTCCCTTGAAGTCTGGGTGTCCCGTAGGTTCACCGTTTCCTGCGAAGGTGATGTCGTCCAAAGGCTGGTTGTTGTCGTGGCGCTCTTTCAGCACCTTCTCCAATCCTTCTCTTACCTCCTCGCGGGTAGGGCGCTTCTTCTTGGGACGGAAGTCGGCGTTGAATCCGCATTCGCAATAAACGCAGTCGAATGAACAGACCTTGCCATCAGATGGCATGAGGTTGATGCCCAGTGAAACTCCCAGACGGCGGGAATTCACGGGTCCGAATATCGGTGATGGATAAATAATCGTTGACATATTCTTATTTTCCTTTATCTAATCTATTCTTTTTTATCTTGGTAATACCAATTTTATTTACTTGTTTGTAATTTGGAGGGCAAAAGTACTAAAAAATGTTGGAATGAACAAATAAATCAACTGAAAATCGATTTATCCTAACCGTTAGTCTTCTATCTCCGATAGATTGTGTACTTTTGCATTCAAATCTGGGGAGAATCTTGGTGATTTCGATTCGGATTTAAAGAAAAAAACAAAAAAGTTGATGTTTTGCTTAGTTTTTCGCTTGGTTCAACTGTATAGTAGTATATGAACAGAAAAAAGGAGATAGAACAGTTATTCCGTCAGCATTACGCGAAGATGTACAATCTGGCCAGATGCATTCCACTTGTTTCCAAGGAGTCTTAGGATGTGCTTGTCGAAATTCTTCGGTAAGCATATTCGAAGCTTCTCCAAGAATTTCTATGTTCTTGACTACTGCGTAATACATCATGTCGTCTGCGATAAAATCCTCAAAGTTTTTACCTTTTGTATATCGGCAGATTCTTTCTATCGCCTGGAGCATGTGCTCTAAGCGGTTTTTATCTCTACTTCGTTCTCTCATATACTAAGATTTTATCACGTTCTACTGATTCCTGTGCAAAAGGGAGTAAGGTTCCTTCTGATACCAAATCAACTTTTCTACCTAAGAGTTCTTCCAAATCATTCCACATGCCGAAGAATTTTAAACCAATAGGTTTGCTCTTGTCCAAAGAAACCATAATATCGACATCGCTATCCTTCGTTTCTTCCCCTCTGGAGAAAGAACCGAACAGCCAGGCTTTCAGTACGGGTTGGGTGCTGAAATAATGGCGTAAAGCTTCTATAATGGCTTGTTTACCCATATTGTAATGATGTTGTTTCTTAGCTGCAAAGATACACTTTTTATTCGAAAGAGCAAGCTTTTTTCCAGTTTTTTATTACCTTTGCATCGGTTTTTCCAAAGGAAATAGAAGATTTCTTCATTTTAGGGGTAATTGATTTCAGAAAAGCTTGTATATAAGAGTAGAAACAAGAAGAAAATGACTTGATGACAGAAGAAAATGAACAGCGGATGGAACGGCTGTTCCACGACCATTACGAGCAGATGTATCGCTTCGCCTTTGCCTTGCTCCATGATAATGAGGAGGCGAGGGATGTGGTGAGTGATGTGTTCTCCAGATTGTGGGATAAACAGCTGCTTCCAGACCGGGCTTACCTGATGCGGAGCGTGAAGAATGCCTGCATCAATCTCATAGCCAAAAAGAAGAGAGATGAAAGACTGAAACGGCTTCTCCCTCTCTCGGAAGAGAAATTGACGGAGGAAGAACCTTCTCGTCTGGAAGAACGATGGCAGGCTGCGGTGGATTGCATCGACCATGACCTGACCGACCAGACTGCTTCCGTCATCCGATTGTGCTATCGGGAAGGAATGTCGTATAAGGATACGGCGGAGGAACTGGGCATCAGCGTCTCGGCAGTGAACAAGCATATCGTGAAAGGTTTGCGAACGCTCAGAGAAAAGTTGAAAGGAAAACAATAACCCTAAAATGAAGAAAGGAAAAGAAAATGAAACATGAATTATCTGACATAGATCCTCAGAAGATGGATTCTCAGAAATGGGATTTGCTCCTCGGTCTCCTGGAGCATCCCGAAAAGTATTCCGAAACCCAAAAGGATGAACTTCTGGGCGATGAGGAAGTGAAAGAACTCTACCAGCAGCTGATAGAGACCCGACAGTCTCTGGATTTCGTCAAGTCAAAGGAAGAGATGAAGATGCCTTCGATTGATGCAGAATGGGAGAAGCTGAAAGATGAGATGAAGCTGAAAGAAGAAAAGCAGCAGAAAGAAGAGATGAGTCAGAATGCAGAAACCCAGCAAACCGCCAAGTCGTTTCCTCTCTGGAGCCCGATGAGAAAGGTGGCTACCGTTGCGGCCGTCCTTGTCGTCTCCGGCATCACCTTTGCTGCCATTCATCTGGTAACCCGTTCTCATCAGCCATCAGATAACAGCAATACCGAACTCGTGTCATCCCGAAAGGATTCTATCCAGCAGGTTTCTGCTCCTCAGAAATCCAACATAGAAGAAAAGGCAGATTCTGCAAGTCTTGCCCAGCTCCCATTGGTTTACGAAAACGCTGAGCTTCAGAATATCCTTACTCCTATTGCCGGGCATTTCCATCTCCAGGTAACTTATCAGAACGAGTCGGCTCGCCACATCCGTCTCTTCCTGCAACTGGAGAAGAACATGAGTCTGGATGATATCATCGAACTGATGAATCATTTCGAGAAAGTGAATATTCGTCATGAAGGTCAAACTTTAATTGTGGAATAAGATGAAAAGATTAAGATATATCATGCTGCTGGCAGGTCTGATGAGCCTTTCTCTTCAGACCATCTATGCCCAACGCATCACCCGCAACTTCCGCAACACTTCTATGTCAGAAGCGCTCACCATCCTTGCCAAGAGCACCAAGGATTATCGTATCAACTTTATTTATGATGAACTGGAAGATTTCACGGTTACCACAAGTATCGTGAAGCGAACAGCTCCGGATGCCATCCGCCAGATTATGGGCTTCTATCCGATGAAGATGACGATAGATGGCGAAAACATCTTTGTGGAGTGTACGCAGAAGACTCCCACCAAGATGATAGGTCGCATTGTAGATGCGCATCATCGTCCTGTAGATTTCGCCAATGTAGCCCTGCTAAATGTTCGTGATTCTTCATTGATAAATGGCGGTGTGACGAATGAGGACGGCCAGTTCGTGATTCCCTGTGGAGCCAGAAAGGCGATAGTAAGAGTAAGTTGCGTGGGCTATCATACCGCTGTTGATACTTATAATACAGGTAAGATAGGTTCAATTACTCTGAAGGAGGCAACGATGAACCTGCAGAGGGTGATAGTAAAGGCGGTTCGCCCCAAGACAAAACTGACTCGCGAGGGATTCCAGACCCAGGTGCAGGGTACAATACTGAGTGATGCAGGTATGGTTGCCGACTTGTTGAAGCAGGTTCCAAGAGTGCGTGTGGATAAGGATGGAAACTGTTCGGTGTTTGGAAAAGGCACACCGGAGATTTATGTCAATGGCAGAAAGCTGACCGACAAAAATGAATTGCAAACCATATCTTCAAAGGATGTGAAGAACGTGACGGTTATCACGACTCCTGGTGCGCAGTATGATGCCCAGGTCAATTCGGTGATTCGTATAACCACGGTCAAGAAGCAAGGTTATGGATGGAGTGGTAATTTCCAGGCAAAATATGGTTTTGCCATGAAGAATACCTGGCAAGAGCAGGCTAATCTCAATTACCGTGTGGGTGGACTGGATGTATTCGGTGGATTGATGTGGTCAGATTCGTATTTCTATGATAAGTTGGGATTGGATGAATATATCAATGGAAATCAGCATCAGATATATCAAAAATCAGTAGGGCGCATTGATTCTAGAGATTATGGACCTGATGCCAATCTGGGTTTCAATTATGAATTCAACGAAAATCATACCATCGGTCTGAAATATAAGTTTGGTTCTGGCAATACTAAGTATTTTACTGTTAGGCAGAACTATTCCATCTTTCAGGATGGAGTTCACCAGGGAGATGTAAATTATCTCAACGATGAGTCTGATTCCAAGCAGACTCCTATTCATCAGGCTGACTTTTATTATGATGGTAAGATAGGCAAGTGGAGTATAGACCTGAATGCATCTGCTATGTGGCGGACGAAAGACCAGATACAGAAAGCCACAGAAACCAGTTCTGAGTTGGGCGACCAGATTGTATGTTCAGATAGTCATACCAAAGGAAAGTTGCTTGCTGGTAAATTGGTAGTTTCTTATCCTTTGACCGACCAGTTGAACATAGACTTTGGTTCGGAATACACAAATTCTGATAGTCATACCAACAACAAGAATGAGGGTGGTGTGGCTGCATCCAATGATTCCAGAATCAAGGAACAGAACATTGCCACCTTTGCTGAGGCTGCATGGTCGTTGGGAGATTATTCTCTGAATGCCGGTGTGAGATATGAGCATGTAAAATCAGACTATTATGCCGAGGGAGTGCTCAACCCGGATATGAGCAGAAAGTATGATAATGTATTTCCTAATGTATCCTTGGGATATGACAAGGGCAAGTGGCATTCTTCGTTGAGTTTTACGGCGAAGACCTATCGACCAAGTTACTTCCGCCTTTCCGGTTATACCCGATATACGAGTCGTCATTCCTATGAAAGCGGTAATCCGAACTTGCGACCAACGGATGCCTATCATCTGGAATGGGATGCGCAATATTCCTGGCTGAGTTTCTCTGCTGAATATATCTACAACAAGAATGCCTCGGTATATATGATGAAGCCGTTCCAGGGCAATAAGAATATAGCCCTGTCATATTACGAGAATGTAGATAAGATTCAGAACCTGAAGTTCTATCTTGAGGCTACACCGGTGATAGGCTTATGGCATCTTGACTATACGGTAGGTCTGGTCAATCAGTTCTTTGATGCCAGCAAATACGTCAGCGACTATAATGCCAATCGTCCTTCTCTCTATCTGGATTTGGAGAATATCTGGGTATTGCCACATCATTGGAAGGCTAGATTGGAATACTCTTACCAGTCGCGTAATTATAGCGAATTGGGTGTCAACTATGCATGGAATTCCCTGGATGCGTCTATTTCCAAGTCGTTCCTGAACAACCGACTGGTTGTGAGACTGGAAGCAGAGGATTTGCTTCATGGTCAGAACGAGAGTTGGAAATATAATAATTCGTATGCGCACTTCACCAGAACCGGTATAGATAATACCCGCATGTTCTTGGTCAATGTAACTTATAACTTCAATGCCACCAAGAGCAAGTATAAGGGTACGGGTGCTGGTAATGCAGAAAAGAGCAGATTATAGCTATTTTTTTTTAATACGGACAAATTCAATTTGTCCGTGTTATTTTTTTCTATGCTTTTCTCCCCGTAACTCTATGACATTTGGATGTAAACTCTATGAGTTAGTTTCTTTTTAGAGATGATGTGTAACAAAAAATGGGAATACATTCAGAAAAGGAGGGATGACGAACTGGATAGAAGTGGTAATTTGATGCAGTTATACAAATTTAACGGAAGAGATGTAATGGCCTTTGATAATAATGTGTACATTTGTACTAGATAATGAAGAAATAAAAACATATTGTAAGAATGAAGACGGTTTTTTGCTCTTTTGGACTGCTGATGGCTGCTGTGTCCGTGTTCGCTCAGAACACTGGGAAGGACTCTATTGTCTCTACTAAAGCTTTGGATGATGTGGTGGTATCAGCCTCCAATATCAGTCGTGTGGGTGATCATCTCGTCATCTATCCCAACAGCCAGCAACGAAAACATGCGGTTAATGGATTCGGGGTGTTGGAAAACCTGAATATCCCAGGACTCTTCATCGATGCAAAATCGAATCAGGTGGATGTGATGGGACTGCAAGCCACCTTGTATCTGAATGGGCAGGAATGCGACATCCGGGAAATACAGATGCTCCGTCCTCGTGACATCGAGAAAATAGAATATCATGATGCTCCATCGGGAAAATACGCCAAGGATAAGCTTGTCGTCAACTTCATCACCAAACAATACCGATATGGAGGATATGTGCAGGCTGACGGACTGCAGACGATAGGATATGACCATGGCGACTATAACGTTGCCACCAATTATGTAAAAGGTAACAATTCCTATACTGTATTTGCTGGTGCAAACTATAGTCATGTGGATGGTACTGAGACCTGGAACAATGAGAACTATCAGTTTCCGCAATCCCAATTTGATAGGGAGAACTATAGTAAGAATTCTTACCAGAATCATCAGGAATATATGCAGTTCCGCTATCAGAACCAGAAGGGAAAGAAATATTGGGTGGGCAAGTTTACGCTCCTCAACCTCTCTACTCCAAGAAATGCATCTTCTGGTTTTGCGAAGGAAAGCACAGAGACGGATGTATTCTCAAATATCAGGAAGAAGAGTCTGTCTCCTAAGATTGACCTGAACGCCAACTTGCCTTTAAGCAAGAATCAGACGCTTATCTTGGGAGTACATGGCAAGTATTCTGCCAACTCCTATCACCGCCTTTACCAGGAACAGCCTTTCGAGGCAATGACCGATGAAGACGAGAATGCGCTGTCGTTCCAGCTGTCTGCCATCTATAATTATTTCTCTCAAAAGCATTCCTTATCTGTGGAACTGTTTCATTACCACGATGTCTGGAATGCCGATTATTCCAGCAATTGCGAACTTTGGCAGCATCTGTGGAAAGGGGAGTCGTTATTTTTCTTCTCCTATAATTTCCAGGTTAGTAGGCGCTTGAGCCTGAAAAACCGCATCGGATTGGATTGGCTTCAATATCATCTGCATGGAGACAACAGTTTTAGCCAGCTGTCTCCTCGCATCAATACGAATGTGCAATACCAACTGAATAAGGGAATGCTCTTGTGGTCATTCAACTTCATGAACTCCAATCATGGTATGGATGTCATCAACCGGGCTATGATTCAGGTCAATTCCCACATGATGGAAAAGGGAATGCCCGAACTGAAGAAATCGCATGACATCAACACCTATTTATATTATATGGGGCGTTTCAACAGGTTGAGTGTTTCTGCCATCGGACAATTCCGTTACAATCATCATCTTGTAACTGATGATTATTACCTGGATGAGGCAAACGGGAAAATAGTGAAGACTTACTCGAATGGTGGAAATGCTCAATATTATTCTGCTATCCTCGCCTTGCAGTACAAACTGTGTAAGTTTGCCAATCTGTCGGGAGATATCAGATATAACCATGCGGAGGTGAAGACTACCTGGTCGAAGCATAACAACAATTTGACGGGTAATCTTGGGTTGAATATGTTCATGGGTGATTTTGCCTTGAAGCCTTACCTGCATTTTGGCAAGAAGTCTTTAGATGAAGCTGCTTTGGTGATAAGCAAGACTCCTATCGACTATGGAATGTCGTGTTCTTACAGCAGGGGCAACCTCTATGTAGAACTTCAGGCAGCATCGCCTTTCAAAAAGCAGGAGAAGCGATATTGGTTGGATTTGCCTATCTACAGCTACAGTAAGAGCATCAAAGACCAGACGGCTTCGCAATATGCCAGCATCAAGGTTGCTTACTCCTTCGACTTTGGCAGGAAAATCCAAAAAGTAGAGAAGGATGTTAATAAGAACATAAACAGCTCTTTGTTAAGAGTGGAATAGAATTTTATAAAACAAAAGATATAGGAACGGATGAAAATGTTAGGTTTTAAGGTAAAAAGATTTGTTGGTATTATATTTCATTTGATTTTAGCTCAAATCTGTTTAGCTCAGACTGGTATCGCTAACCAAAATTTTGGAAAGGATACTCTGCAATTAAGGGAGGTTGTTGTTAGAGCAACCCGCCCTTTGGCAAAGTTGAACAGCGAAGGCTTTGTGACAGAAGTCAAAGGTACCGTTTTGGAAGAACTTGGTTTTGCAAAAGATGTTATGGGTATGTTGCCTGGTGTACTGAATAATAATGGTTCCATTGAAGTTTTTGGCAAGGGAAAACCTGTCTTCTATATCAATGGACATATTGTCCGCAATAATATAGAAGTTGAGCAATTGAAGGCTAACCAAATAGATAAGATAACAGTTATAACGAATCCAAGTTCACGTTATGCCTCAACCGTAGGTTCCATCATAAAGATAACAACCATTAAAAAGATTGGGGATGGTTTCTCCTTTGATAACATTGCTACTTTTGGTTATCGTAATTATCTGTATGGCAAAGACAATTTGGACTTGAACTATAGGGCAGACAAGTTTGATGTTTTTGGAACGTTTGGATTTGAGAAAGGCAAGGATACGAACTCTAACAAAAATGTTCAGAATTCATGGCTCTCGTCACATCATCAGCAGAATACGACTATGAAATCGACACAGCACTCAAACTTGATTGATGGTAAATGGGGATTTGATTTTTCCTCGTCTCCAAAACTCTCATTAGGCGCATTTTACCAAGTGTCTTATGCTCCAATAAAGACCAATTCGAGCATTATGTCATCATTATATTCTAATGATGTAATTGAAAGTGAGACTTCTGCATACAAGGATATCAAATTAAGAGATTTGGAACATTTGTTAGATGGATATTGCCATGGGGCTTGGGGAAAATGGAATTTGGAAATGACTTTTGATTTAATGTGGAAAAAAACACATGAAAATCAAAACGTTATAGAGCAAACCGGCATCAATCAGGATTTCGGAATAAAAGATGTTGGGCATGCTAGGTTAATGGCAACGGAATTATATGCGTCACACCCATTTCTTAAAGGTAATTTTAGCTTTGGAGTAGATTTCACCAATAGTAGCCGTGAGGAAAATTCAGAAAGTGAAAATAGCATTATGGCAGGCGAGAACAATAAAATACAGGAGCTGAATATGGCATATTACGTTGAAACTATGCAGCATCTAGGCAATGTAACATTCCGTATCGGTGGCAGGTATGAGCATGTGAACAGTGAATATTTTATAGGTGGCAGAAAAAATCACGAACAGTCACATGTTTATGATAAGTTTTTCTCGACTGCTTCATTGTCTCTGCCTATTGGAAAAACTATGGTGCAGCTGAGCTATTCTAAGCAATGCTATCGTCCATTGTACTCTCAGTTGAGCAACACGGTTCACTATGTTAACAAATATCTCTATCAAAGTGGAAATCCGTATTTGCAACCATCCTATAACGACAACATCTCTTTGAATTTGAGGTATCGCTGGTTGGCATTAACTGCTAATTATAAAAAGGTGCAAAACCAAATAATAACATCATATACATATTATGATGATGCGAAGACGATTGCCTTGCTCAAAAAGGAAAATTCTAGAAACAGTCTGTCTAACTTACAGATAATGGCTTCTTTTATGCCCGGATTCCTTTGGAAATGCTATTATCCCGTATTGGCATGTGGTGTTGTCTCGCAATTTTACAAGATTGATTACAGAGGAAATATAAAGCACGTGGACAATCCTTTGGTTGTAGTTAAGTTCAATAATATTTTCAAATTCCATAACAACTATATGGCGACAGTAAATTACAGTTGGCGTAGTGAGGGAAATAGTGAGAATATTAAGATGGGGAGTGTTGGACAGATAAATCTTTCTTTGGCTAAGGACTTATCTAAAAAATGGAATGTCAAGTTGTCTGCAAATGACATCTTTAATACTGCCCGCAAAAATACTTTTACCATTTTCAGCGGAATGAATGATGTCTATATTGAAAAGGCTGCGTCTGTAAGGGCAGTGGAATGTATCGTAAGATATAAGTTTAATACAGTTAAAACAAAATATAAAGGTAAAGGGGCAGGGAAAAAGGAAATGGATAGATTGTAACTGTTTAAACTCTATCCTTTCTGGGATATGCTTATCGATTGTTTGTCGTAGTTCATATACCCTTATAAATGCAGCTTTATGCTTCAATTTAACAGGATTTTTTCCTCCGTTTCTTTGCCATTTCCATCTTTTTCCTTAAATTTGCAGCGGAAACTCTATAATAGATATTTGTAATGGCAATAAGAATGAAGATGAAACAGGAAAAGATGAGAAAGATAGGCATCGCTTCGGCTTTGGGCTTGGTGGTGCTCGTGATATTGGGACTGTATGGCGCCAGCAACTATATGCTCAATTATTCGCTCAACTATCCGAAGGAGGAGAGAATGACGGCTGAGCATTGGAAGAACAGGATGAAGAACGAGTGCCCCTGGATGATTGGCTGGCTGGACTCCGTGTATCAGCACCATTGCGTGAAGGATACCTTTGTCACGATGCCATCGGGCTACAAAGCCCATGCCATCTATCTCTATGCACCGAAGACTACGGAAAAAACAGCCGTGGTGGTGCATGGCTATCAGGTGCGCTCCGAGGGTATGCTGCACATCGCCTATCTCTATAATCACGATATGGGGTATAATGTGCTCCTGCCAGATCTGTATGGACATGGAGAGAGCGAGGGCGATCATATTCAGATGGGATGGAAGGATAGATGGGATGTCATTAGATGGTCGGAAATCGCCAATGAGATATTTGAAGTGAAGAGTGAAGAACGAAGAGTGAAGAATACCCGTCAGGTGATTCACGGTATTTCGATGGGTGCGGCAACCACGATGGCGGTATCGGGAGAGAAGACTCCCGATTACGTGAAGTGCTTTGTGGAGGACTGCGGCTATACCAGCGTGTGGGATGAGTTTTCCGCTCAGCTCAAAGACCAGTTTGGCTTGCCTGCCTTCCCGCTGATGAATACCACTTCCGCCCTTTGCCAGTATCGCTACGGCTGGTCGTTTGCCGAGGCTCAGCAGATAGAGCAGGTTCGCAAGAGCACCAAACCGATGCTCTTTATCCATGGTGATAAGGATGCCTTCGTGCCCTACGCCATGCTTCATCCGCTTTATGAGGCAAAGACGAAGGGCCGTAAAGCCATCTTCATCGCCAAAGGCTCCGTTCATGCCATGGCATATCGCGACCATCATGAGGCATACACCCGCATCGTGAAAGATTTTGTTTCGCAGGAAGAATAGTATTTGAATGGAAGAAAAATATCAGTTCATTCTAAAGAACTCAATAAAAAAGGAGAAGATTCTTGTGAGTCTTCTCCTTTTTTATTGAGATATCTTTAAGTGTGATATCTGTAAAGTTATGCTTTTTCGATAATCCAATCTTTGATGCTGCCCATAGTGCTGTCAAAGTTGATGCCTACCTTGGTGATAGGTTTGCCACAGAGGGCAAAGCGCTTGTGGTAGTTCTTCAGATTCATCTGGCGCATGGCTGCCTGGGCACTCTTGTTGAGCTTTAGCTCTATGAGGTAGAGGTCAGTCTGGGTAAGCAGAACCATATCCACTCTTCCTCTTGGTGTATGTACTTCCACATCCAGAACAAATCCCGTGAGCAGGGTGAAGATGATGTAGAGCATCTGCTGATAATGTCCCTCATGATTGGTTACATGGCAATACGGAATGGTTTCGAAGTAATCCTGCAGAAGCTGCAGGGCACCATCCATATCTTGCTTGCGGATAAGGGATGCCATCTTGGCGATGGTAACGCCTCCTTGCTGGGCACTCTTGCCATCCACGTAGTTGGGCAGGAGATTGTCAAACAGTCCTACTCTTATTTCCTTGTTCGGGATGTCGAGGGTATAGAGCTGGGTATCCTTGTCGTAATCCTTGATGGTGACGTATCCGCTCTGATAGAGCAGTGGGGTGATAGTCTTCATCTTTTCCGTCGGGGCATCGAAGGCTGATTCCAGTGCTTCTGTAGGAGCTATCTCGTTGGGCAGTACCTCAAACTTATTCAGCATATTGATGAGATAGGTAGGGGTACCCGAACTGAACCAATAGGAGCCGAATTCTTTTTCTGCAAAGCAATTGAGCAGACTGTAAGGATTGAAGACATCCGGTGATACCTTGGCAAAATGATAGCCATCGTAGTGTTCCTTCAGTTTGGCGATGGTTGCCTCTCTTGTCAAATCCTGTGATTTCGCAAGCATATCAATATCTTCCTGCATTTGGGTAAGCAGTTCTTCCTGGGTGATGCCGCAGATGCCTGCATAATCTTTGTCCATAGAGATGAGGGTGATATTGTTCAATTCGCTGAAGATGCTTACCTGCGAGAACTTGGTGATGCCGGTAAGAAAGACGAAACGGAGTTTTGCTTCGCAGAATTTCAGAGGACTGAAGAAGTTGCGCATGATGTTTCGCAGAGCATCCAGTTGCTCCTGTTCGTGTGCCACGTCAAGCATGGGTGCATCATATTCGTCGATGAGTACAACCACCTGTTTCCCTGTTTTCTCGTATGCCGTATAGATGAGTTCTGTCAGTCTGTTGTTGGCATCAATCTGCGGTTGGGTGATACCCCATCTTTTCTCTTCCATTTCCAAGATGAAACCGAGGTATCTCTCCAGTTGGTCCTTTTCCATGTGCTTGCCTCCGCTCAGGTCAAAATGCAGCACAGGATATTCTGTCCATTCCTTCTCCAGCTTTTCTATGGCAAGTCCTTTGAACAGGTTTCTCTTTCCCTCAAAATAATTTTTAAAGGTGGAAACCAATAACGACTTTCCGAAACGGCGTGGTCGGCTCAAGAAGAAATATTTACCGTTGGTGTGAGCCATGCGGTAGATGTATTCCGTCTTGTCGATATACAGTTTGTCTTCTTCTCGAATTCGTTCGAAAGTCTGTATGCCTAAAGGATATAGTTTTATTGCCATAATCTTCTTTTTTAAATCTTACTGCAAAATTACAATAATTATTTGATATGGCAAGTTTTTTAGGGGAGAAAAGTTTTTGAGAAAGTGATAGAAAGCCCGAAGGCGAGGAAATTCCCCGCCTCTTATTCTCCGATATGTTGTCCCATCACATACCCCGTGGTCCAGGCGGCCTGCAGGTTGAAGCCGCCGGTGATGGCATCGATGTCGAGCACTTCGCCGGCAAAGAATCCTGCGGCACCCCCACCGATGATTGCAATATGTAGTGTTTGTGGCATATTGTATTTTTGATGATTAGGATGCAAAGTTAGCATAAAAAGAAGACATGGCAAAATAAAACCGGATTTTTTTTGTCATTCCGATTTTTCTTCGTAACTTAGCGGCGCAAATATAATATCATGTAATCTGAAATATGGCAAAAAGAGAATATGTAGAGGCCAACAAGCGTTGGCTGGAAGAAAAGGCTCAAGAGGAAGGTGTGAAAGCACTCCCTCGTGGTATATATTATAAGGTGTTGAAACAGGGAGATCCAAATGGGGCACAACCAGGCAAGCGCAGCATTGTGACTGCTCATTATACGGGTTGGACCATCAATGGCAAGAAGTTTGATTCCAGCCGTGGCGGAACTCCGTTTGCGATGCGATTGAGCGATCTGATAGATGGTTGGATTGTGGCGATGCAACAGATGCACGTAGGCGACCAGTGGGAACTTTATATTCCTGCCGAAATGGGATATGGAAAGTTCTCTCAGCCAGGAATACCAGGAGGTTCTACTCTTATCTTTGAAGTTGAGTTGTTGGGAGTGGGATAAACGCACCTGTTGAAATCCCAAAGGTTTCTATTCCATCTTTAAATAAAAAGGTCCCATACGATTCCAGGTACTGCCAGATGGCATTCTGCGTATCGTATGGGACTTCTTTTATTGTCACTTTTTGTTGTGGCAATTATTTCTGCTGTGATTTCAGCAAGTCGCGAATCTCCATCAGAAGTTTCTCCTCAGCACTTGGTTCTGGTGCTTTTGGTGCCTCAGGCTCCTTAGGTTCTTCCTTCTTCTTAGCTAACTTGTTGACCGCCTTGATGAGCATGAAGATACAGAAAGCCACGATGAGGAAGTCGAAACAGGTCTGGAGGAAACTACCATAGTTGATGGTCGCAGTCTTGAATTCCTCACCGGCAACCTGTACGGTAGGCAAGGTCAACTTGAGGTCAGCGAAGTTGACGCCCCCAATCAACCATCCGATAGGAGGCATGATGACATCATTCACAACAGAACTTACGATTTTGCCGAAAGCACCACCGATGATCACACCGACAGCCATGTCAAGCACATTGCCACGCATGGCAAATTCCTTGAATTCATTCAAAAATTTACTCATAACTTAATTCTTTTACTTTTGTTTATTTAAATGTTGATATAATTTTAGTATTTATACTTTGTTATTTCTTGCAGAATGATGATTTTTCCAATATATATAATAAGGTGTAAGGCATCATAGGGTTTGATTTCTTCATCCGATATGCATATTTCATTCTTGTGAAAGGATTGAATTTTGCAATATGGAGTTGTCAGTCTGACATGTTAACTGCTTTTTTTATAGCAAGATTAAACCTCAACTATCCTTTTTTAATTTATTTAATACTCTTTTCGTGTGCAAAGTTAGAAAAAAATTAGTAACTTTGCGCTCGGAAAAAGAAAAAAATGCTTGAAAGCTTATTTTTTTGAATGTTTCAGCACTTCAGGATTGCTTGAGAGCTTAAAATATGGAATTATTTTAAACCATTAATTTTAAATATTAAAAAAAATGACAAAAGTTGCTATTAACGGCTTCGGCCGTATCGGTCGTCTGGCTTTCCGTCAGATGTTTGAGGCAGATGGTTATGAGGTAGTTGCAATCAATGACCTTACATCTCCAAAAATGTTGGCTCACCTTCTTAAGTATGATACAGCACAGGGTGGCTTCGCTGGTAAGTATGGCGAGGGCAAGCACACTGTAGAGGCAACAGACAACTCTATCATCGTTGATGGTAAGGAGATCACTATCTACGCTAAGCCTAACGCAGCTGAGCTTCCTTGGGGTGAGCTTGGTGTTGACGTAGTACTTGAGTGCACAGGTTTCTATACATCTAAGGAGAAGGCTTCTGCTCACCTTACAGCAGGTGCTAAGAAGGTAGTTATCTCTGCTCCAGCAGGTAACGATCTCCCTACTATCGTTTACAACACAAACCACAAGACTTTGACTCCAGCTGATACAGTTATCTCTGCAGCTTCTTGTACAACAAACTGCTTGGCTCCAATGGCTGACACTTTGAACAAGTACGCAGCTATCCAGTCAGGTATCATGTCAACAATCCACGCTTACACAGGTGACCAGATGATTCTCGACGGTCCTCAGCGTAAGGGCGACCTCCGTCGTTCTCGTGCAGGTGCTCAGAACATCGTTCCTAACTCAACAGGTGCAGCTAAGGCTATCGGTCTTGTAATCCCTGAGTTGAACGGTAAGTTGATCGGTTCTGCACAGCGTGTTCCTACTCCAACAGGTTCTACAACTATCCTCGTAGCTGTTGTTAAGGGTAAGGACGTTACAGTTGAGGGTATCAACGCTGCAATGAAGGCTGCTTCTAACGAAAGCTTCGGTTACAACGAGGATCCTATCGTTTCTTCTGATATCATCGGTATGCGTTTCGGTTCTCTCTTCGATGCTACTCAGACAATGGTTAGCAAGATCGACGACGACACATATCAGGTACAGGTAGTTTCTTGGTACGACAATGAGAACTCTTATACTTCTCAGATGGTTCGTACTATCAAGTACCTCGCTGAGTTGAAGTAATACCGCTGAAGCGATTTACGACAATATATATAGCCTGGCATTGTAAAATGCCAGGCTTTTTTATTATTTATTTTTTTTGTCTAATGGCTTGAAGTTTTATAGCATAAAGGCATACTGATTCTCCTTTTCTTGCCTTGTTTTCCCATTTTTTTTATTTCTTTGTTTGTCTGTATCGGAAAAATTTGTATCTTTGCGCCATGAAACATTCTATGATTACCATATTGGGTCCTACTGCCAGTGGAAAGACTAGTCTTGCCGCTGCACTTGCCTCGCATATCAATGGCATGGATTCTTCCATGTGGGGTGGCGATACGCATGGGGCTGAGATTATCAGTGCCGATAGTCGCCAGGTCTATCGGGGCATGGATATTGGTACGGGAAAAGATCTTGAGGATTATACGGTAGGGGGTAAACTGATTCCTTATCATCTGATAGACATCTGTGATGCCGGTACCAAGTATAATCTCTTCCAATATCAGCAGGACTTCTATGATGCCTATCAGGACATTACTCATCGTGGCGTACTTCCGATACTCTGTGGAGGTACCGGACTCTATATCGAGTCTGTCTTGAAAGGTTATCATCTTTCACCAGTTCCTCAAAATCCTGCTCTTCGTAGTTCTCTCGAAGGTAAAACGCTGGAAGAACTGACAGATATGTTGGTGGATTTGAAGGCGAAGAATGGTTCTAATATGCACAATCGCACAGATGTAGATACTGCGCAGCGCGCCATCCGTGCGATTGAGATTGAAACTTACAATCTCGAACATCCAATGCCAGAGCGGGAATTGCCTGCGGTTGATTCTTTGGTGATAGGAGTAAGTATCGACCGTGATGCCCGCCGTGATAAAATCACCCGCCGTCTGAAACAGCGTCTGGAGAATGGGATGGTAGAGGAAATCAAGGGACTCCTCGATCGTGGTATTCCTGCAGAAAACCTGTTGTATTACGGGTTGGAATACAAGTTTATCACAGAATATGTGATAGGAAAAACTTCTTATGAGGAGATGCTGAGAGGATTGGAAATCGCCATTCATCAGTTTGCCAAAAGGCAGATGACCTGGTTCCGTGGTATGGAGCGCAGGGGTTTTACCATTCATTGGATAGATGCACTTCAACCGATGGACCAGAAGGTAGAGCAGGTTCTTGAACTGATGAAATCTAATCAGTAGCTATTTATATGATTGATAGATATTTGGATAAGTAATAGATGGATTTCTGATTGTATATACATTATTTAATATAGAGAATATTATTATAGGAGAATAATCGACGTGGCTGTAAATGAAAATAAATGGGGCTTGCTCTATTGCCCTCGAGGAGGATGGAGGAGCAGTGCGCGCTGGACTAAGATAGAGAAAGTTTTGCGCCAACTTCATGTGGACTATGATTTCGTGCAGAGCGAGAATCAGAAAAGTGTAGAGCGTCTGGTTAAGATGTTTATCAACAATGGCTATAAGACAATCGTTATTGTGGGTGGAGATTCTGCCTTGAATGATGCAGTAAACTGTCTGATGCAGGTAGATGCTTCCGTAAGAAATCAGATTGCGCTGGGTATTATTCCTAATGGACTGATGAATGACTTTGCTCATTTCTGGGGATTTGATGATAGTGATTATGAACAGACTATCAAATGGCTCCAGCAGCATCGTGTGCGTAAGATAGATTTAGGTTGTATCCGTTATCAGAACAAGAAGGGGGAAAACTGTCACCGCTATTTTCTCAATTGCGTGAATGTCGGTCTGATAGCTGCTATCATGAATCTGCGTCGCAAGACTCATCATGTATTCGGTTCCCGTACCCTGTCGTTCCTCTTCTCATTCGTGCTGATGATTTTCCAGCGATTAGACTATAAGATGCATATCCGCATCAATTCAGATGTCATTAAGCGTAGGGTGATGACCATGTGTGTAGGAAATGCATCGGGATATGGACAGACTCCTAATGCGGTGCCTTACAATGGTCTTCTGGATGTCTCTGTAGTTCATCATCCTGGTATGACCCAGCTCTTTGAAGGCTTTTATCTTTTCGTCAAAGGTAAATTCCTCAATCATAAAAGTGTGCATCCCTATCGCACGAGAGAGGTGGTGGTAGAGGATTCTTCTCATGCGATGATTGGTGTAGATGGTCGATTGATGAAGACGCCAGTTGGACCTTACCGCATCACGGTGGAGCAGGAAGTAATCAACTTCCTGATACCGCAGTAGTCAGATTGATCTTATTTCAAGAATAATAAGGTTTTAAGAATAATAAGGTGTATCGGAATACAAGTTCCGGTGCACCTTTTTTTCGATTGTGCGATTGTTGTAAAGAGACTATACAAAACTGTGTGTATTCATCAAAGTGACTTAAAATCGGGGAATATTTGCCCTTTAAAAGCTTATAAAACATTAAATATAGCGATTTTCTTAAATTCTTTGCCAAAAAACTTTGTCGTTTCGCTTTTTTTCCTTACCTTTGGATGCAATAAAGTCAACAAAAATATTAAAAACCTTAATATAGATCTATGAGTTATCTAAAATTCGAAAAGGCCCTGATGACCAACCTACAGGAGTCATTGCCGAAGGAGTTGCTTAGAACCAACCGCTCGGGTGCTTATTCGTGCTCTACGATTGTTGACTGTAATACTCGAAAGTATCACGGTTTGCTGGTTGTCCCTATTCCGGAACTGGATGGCGACAATCATGTATTGCTGAGTTCTCTCGATCCTACAGTCATTCAGCATGGCGCTGAATTCAATCTTGGATTGCACAAGTATCAAGGCAACAACTTTAGCCCGATGGGTCATAAATACATTCGTGAGTTTGATTGCGATAAGGTGCCAACAACGCTTTACCGTGTAGGTGGTGTCATCTTAAAGAAAGAGGTCGTTTTTCAGCATTATGAAGATCGCATCTTGATCAGATACACCATGGTGGATTGTCATTCTGCTACCACCTTGCGTTTCCGTCCATTCTTGGCATTCAGAAGCGTGCGTCAGTTTACCCATGAGAATGGAACAGCATCCCGTGAGTATTCTACAGTGGATAATGGTATCAAGACTTGTATGTATGCAGGTTATCCAGACCTTTATATGCAGTTCTCCAAGAAGAATGAGTTTGTTTTTGCCCCAGACTGGTATCGTGGTGTGGAGTATCCTAAGGAGCAGGAGCGTGGCTATGCTTCCAATGAGGACCTTTATGTACCTGGTTATTTTGAGATGCCAATCAAGAAAGGTGAGAGCATAGTCTTTGCTGCATCTACATCTGAAATCAAGACTGGTACATTGAAGAAACTTTTTGATAAGGAAGTGGCAGAAAGAGCCCCTCGTGACAATTTCTTCCATTGTCTTGTCAATGCTGCCCATCAGTTCCACCGTCGTGAGAAAAATGATGACCGATACATTCTGGCTGGTTATCCTTGGTTCAAGTGCCGTGCGCGAGATACATTTATCTCTTTGCCGGGTCTTACCCTCTCTATAGAGGAAAATGACTACTTTGAATTGGTGATGAAGACTGCCATGAAGGGATATCAGGAATTCATGGAAGGAAAGGATATCACTGTGAATATTACCGAATTGGAACAGCCGGATGTTCCTCTCTGGGCAATCTGGGCTCTTCAGCAGTATGCTAAGGAAACCAGCAAGGAGGAATGTCTGAAGAAATATGGTAAGTTCATCAAGAGTGTCATGCTCTTTATCGAAGGCAATCACCATCCTAATCTGGAATTGCATCCTAACGGACTCCTTTACGCTGATGGAAAGAATAAGGCTGTGACATGGATGAACTCTACTGCCAACGGAAAACCTGTAGTTCCAAGAAGTGGTTATATTGTGGAGTTCAATGCGTTGTGGTACAATGCATTGTGCTTCTGTGCTGCTCTCTGCGAACTGGAAGGCAAGCAAGAGAGACAACAGCATCTTCTGGAATTGGCAGAGAAGACTAAGCAGTCTTTCCTCGATACTTTCCTCAATGAGTATGGTTATCTCTATGACTATGTAGATGGTAACATGATCGATTGGAGTGTTCGACCTAATATGATTTTCCCAGTCGCTTTCGACTATTCTCCTCTTTCTCAAGACCAGAAGAAGAAAGTGCTCGATATCTGTACACGTGAACTCCTGACCCCTAAGGGATTGCGCTCTCTTTCTCCTAAGAGTGGCGGTTATAATCCTGTCTATGTAGGTCCTCAGAGCCAGCGAGATTATGCATATCATCAGGGTACTGCATGGCCTTGGCTCGGCGGTTTCTATATGGAGGCAAGTTTGAAACTCTACAGAAGAACCCGATTGAGCTTCATCGAGCGCCAGATGGTGGGATATGAAGATGAAATGTCTTATCATTGTCTCGGTACCATCAGCGAACTCTTTGATGGTAACCCTCCATTTGCTGGACGTGGTGCCATTTCCTTTGCCATGAATGTGGCAGAGATTCTGCGTGCACTCGAATTACTCGATAAGTATCAATATTAATAAGGAGGACTGCTATATGAAAGTATTAATGTTTGGATGGGAGTATCCTCCTCATGTATTTGGTGGTTTGGCTACTGCTAACTTTGGTATTTCTCAGGGCTTGCATGCTCAGGGTGACATTGAAACCATACTCTGTCTTCCTCATCCTTTCGGTGATGAGGACCGCAGTGCTTGTAAGATTGTGGCTATGAATAGTGTGCCTATCGCCTGGCGTGATGTCAATCATGATTACGTACAGCAGCGAGTAGGCAATATTATGAATCCGGATGACTATTTCCGTTATCGCGATCATATCTATGCCGACTTCAACTATATGAATGTCAACGACCTCGGATGTATGGATTTTGCTGGTGGTTATCCATCCAATCTCCACGACGAGATCAATAACTATAGCATCATTGCCGGTGTGGTAGCTCGAAGTGAGGAATTTGATATTATCCATGCTCACGACTGGCTGACTTTCCCTGCTGGTATTCATGCCAAGAGGGTGAGTGGTAAACCATTGTGCATTCACGTGCATGCTACCGATTTCGACCGTAGTCGTGGTAAGGTAAACCCTACCGTTTATTCCATCGAGAAGGATGGTATGGACAATGCTGATTGTATCATGTGTGTATCTGAGTTGACCCGACAGACGGTCATCAATCAGTATCACCAGGATCCACGCAAGTGCTTTGCTATGCACAATGCGGTATATCCATTGAAGCAGGAGTGGCAGGATATTCCTCGTCCTGATCATAAGGGCAAGGAGAAGGTGGTTACATTCTTGGGTCGTCTTACCATGCAAAAGGGACCGGAATATTTCGTTGAGGCTGCCAATATGGTGCTTCATCGTACCCGTAATGTGCGTTTCTGCATGGCTGGTTCTGGAGATATGATGGATCAGATGATTTATCTTGCAGCAGAGCGAGGTATTGCCGATCGTTTCCATTTCCCTGGTTTCATGCGAGGTAAGCAGGTGTATGAGTGCCTGAAGGATTCTGATGTCTATGTCATGCCTTCTGTGAGTGAGCCTTTCGGTATCTCTCCTTTGGAGGCTATGCAGTGTGGCACACCTACCATCATTTCCAAACAGAGTGGTTGCGGTGAGATTCTTACCAACTGCATCAAGGTAGATTACTGGGATATTCATGCCCTTGCAGATGCCATCTACAGTATCTGTCATAATGAGAGTCTTTTCGACTATCTTTCTGTGGAGGGCAAGAAGGAAGTTGACCAGATTACCTGGGAAAAGGTGGGCGCCCGCATCAGGGACTTATACCTTAAAACCTTAGGATGGAAGTAGGTTAAGTGAAGAGTGAAGAACGAAGAGCGAAGAACTCTTTGTCTTTGCTTGTCATAAAGTTAAACGTTCAAATATCAAGTTTCAAATTATGAAGACAATTTGTTTATATTTCGAGATACATCAGATTACCCATCTGAAACGCTACCGCTTCTTCGACATCGGTACTGATCATTATTACTATGATGATTACGAGAATGAGCGTTCTATCAGCGAGATAGCTGAGAAGTCATATATGCCAGCGCTCAATGCCCTGTTGGAGATGATCCATCAGAGTAACAAGTATTTCAAGGTAGCCTTTTCACTCTCAGGAGTCGGCATGGAACAGTTGGAAATGCATGCTCCTCAGGTATTGGAAAAATTGCAGGAACTGAACGCTACCGGTTGTGTAGAGTTCCTCGCAGAGCCATATTCTCATGGTCTTGCCTCTCTCGTCAATGAGGATAGCTTTGCCAAGGAGGTTAAGCGTCAGGCTTCCAAGATCAAGGAATATTTCGGTAAGGAGCCAACTGTGCTTCGCAATTCATCACTCATTTACAGCGATGATATTGGTTTGCAGGCTTCTCAGATGGGCTTCGAAGGTATGTTGACCGAAGGTGCCAAGCATGTATTGGGCTGGAAGTCTCCACACTATGTTTATCATTGTCCGATAGCTCCAAATCTGAAGCTTTTGCTCCGTGATATCCGTTTGAGCGATGATATCTCTTTGCGTTTCAATAATAGTAGTTGGGATGGTTATCCACTTTTTGCTGATACCTATATCAATGAGATAGCTGCTTTGCCACAGGAAGAGCAGATTATCAATATCTTCATGGAACTGTCTGCACTTGGTATTGCCCAGCCATTGTCCAGCAATATCCTCGAGTTCTTCAAGGCATTGCCAGAATGTGCACGCCAGAAGGGCATCACCTTCTCTACACCTTCAGAGATTTGCAAGAAGATGAAGTCTGTAGGCGAGTTGAATGTACCTGATATATTGAGTTGGGTGGATGAGGAGCGTGATGTCAGCCCATGGCTCGGAAATCAGATGCAGCGTGAGGCTTTCAACAAACTCTATAGTGTAGCCGACCGTGTACGTATTGCTAATGATCCTCGTATCAATCAGGACTGGGATTACTTGCAGGCAAGCAATAACTTCCGTTTCATGACTACCAAGCCAAGTAATGTGGGTCTTGACCGTGGTATCTATTCAAGTCCATTTGATGCTTTCACAAATTACATGAACATTCTGGGCGACTTCCTCAACCGAGTAAACTCTCTCCATCCAGAGATGGACAATGAGCAGCTCGATAATTACATGACCAGTGTAACCAATATGGAGGAGGAGATAGAGATGAAGGATAAGGAAATCACCCGTCTCCAGGCTAAGTTGGACAAGATAGAAAAGGAAGTAGAGAAACTGCGTGAAGCACAGAAGCCTGCCAAGACTGCTACAAAGAAGACTGCTACAAAGAAGGCAGCTGCCAAGACAGCAGCAAAAACTGCTGCCAAGAAAACTACTGATAAGTAAAAATGAGATTCTTCAGGAAATCCCTGAAGAAAAAAATATAAAACAAGAGGGTGTGTCATAAGTCTGTGACGCACCCTCACGTTTTTTGAGTGATATAGTGTTTTATTACTTTGCAATATACTTTCTGTTGTTGTGGATATAAATACCCTTGTTGAGAGCCTGCAAATCGCTTTTAGAAGCGTTCTTGATTACCAGGCGACCGCTGAGGTCATAGACGTTGTTGTCATTCTTAATTTTTACATCAGATGTAATACCTTTGATACCATTAGTGTTATTTTTTGTTCCTTTGAGGGTGATAACCCATGCAGCTTGAGCATCCTGTGGAGTAAAGGTCATGACTCCTGTTGCAGGTGTAGCTAATGTGATATCGTAACTGGTGTCTGTGCTTGTGGTTGTAGTACGGCTTGGAAAGCTGTATTTGTTAGAAGCATAATTGGCACCATCTAATTCGGACAAGTAGCAGATCTTATTATCTTCGTTAGTATAACCAGCAAATGTAGCAGAGGTAATTGTTACGTTTTCTGGTAAGTAGATTGTGAATTTTACTCCTTTGCTATACTTGATAGTATTGCTTTTAGCTGTGGCATAACCTTTGCCGGAAGTGATGGAACAACCATTGTTAAAATTCCATGTGGTTTCTGTTGAACCATTTGACAAATTGCAGGTGTTTGCTGCCAAAGTATAGGTAACGTTTTCTGCTTCTCCTGGAGTTGGATCTACTGTTGAACTACCTGTATAATCACCTGTGAGATTTTTTACTTCATATTGGGTAGCAATAAGCTTTCCATCCTTGCTATTTGTAATCTTGCAACCATTTTTAAATGTTATACCATCCACAAATGCAAGGAACATACCTTTTTGGGCTTCTACTTGAACATTATCTAAGGTTATGTTCTTGACATAGCTTTCCGGTAAACCATAGATGTAGATAGGGAAATATCCCTTAGCACTTGTATTGTATGGAGTACCTGTAGATGTCACATTCTGAATAAGAATGTCGCGGAAGGCAGGTGTCTTTGGGGTTACTTCTGCTGCTGTGGCTTCAGATGAAATTGGCTTTGTACTCAGATCGTACCAAGTTTCGATATAAATAGGGTTTCTCACTCCTGTCATTGTACAATTACGGAAAATGAGATTATATACATCGCCACTTCTATCACGTTGTGATTTCAAGCGGAATCCACTATCTGTATTCTTGAAAGTGAGGTCCTCATAAATAATATCATGCATGTTATTGGTAAAACTGCCAAATGATGCACCATGTCCTGTACCCATTTTAGAATTCCAGACGTGTACATACTGGGCATTATCATCGCAAACTACGTTGTCATCACCCGTACTGATGAAACAGTCGTAGATGTTTACATGGTGCCCCCAGATAGAGATTCCGTCTGTGTTGTGTGATGGCTGTTTTGTCTTTGTATCTGAGGCAGGATTATAAATCGTCACATTATGGATAGTTGCATGGCTTGCCTTACCACTATTGCTGATGGTAAGATTTACACCTGGGGTGTTCTGAATTTTTATATTTCTAACCATGAAACGAGAACCCTGTTCGAAACGGATCATAGCTCCTGGATTGAAAGTCTCCTTGTTATCGCGAGCCTTCCACCATCGAGTTCCTTGTCCATCAATGATTGATGTCTCGCCTTCACCCTCAATAATGATATCATTTTGCTTTCTGTTCTTACAACCAATAAAGATAGTCTTGTTGTTAGGCGCCTTACCATATTCCACGAGCTTCAGGGTAGCACCTGCGCAAAGGTGGAGTACAGTCTTAGACTTGATGCTGAGCACCTCTGTCTTGCTGGTCATCTGGTCTGTACTACCAAACATCCAGGTACCCGCAGGTATTACGACCATACCGCCAGTTGAAGGAACTGCATCAAGAGCTTTCTGAATAGCTTTGGTGTTATCTGCTGCCGATGTGGAGGCACCATAGTTTATGATGTTAAACGTATTTGCTGATGTGATGGCTGGCATTTGTGGTAATTCAACTGCTGTCCATCCTTCAGGAGTATTCTGGGCATTTTGCTCAGAAGTAATACCAGTAAAAGTCTGAGCCTTGGCAATGCCTGGCAGAGCCAAGAGTGCTGAAAGCACGATAGTTTTGATGATTGATTTTCTCATTGTAATTTAGGCTAAATTTTATTTGTGGCAAAATTACAACTATTCTTTATAATATAAGGTATAATCATCTCAAAATAATACGAAAACGATTGCGTAGTAGAAAAAAGTGCAACGCTCAAGTCGAACATTGCACTTTCTATGTGTTTATGAATTTATCTTTTTGATTTCCTCTATAGATAATCCTGTAGATTGGGAAATGATGTCCATTGGCGTATTTAAAGCAAGAAGTTTGAGGGCGATTTCTTTGGTCTTTTCTTTTTCCCCTTCAGCTCTTCCTTCGATTCTTCCTTCTGTTAGACCATCTTGATATCCTTCGTCACGGCTGGTATCGAAGAGGCTCTTCATGTGCCTAACTGCTTCTAAATGGCGAAAATAGGCTTGTTTGTCTTTTTGAGAGAGTGAATCTACACGTAGTCGTTCGCGTGCCTCTGGCAATCCTGCAGCAGTGGCTTTTGAACTGATAGAGCCAGTTTTTAAAAATTCAATCCATTCGTCAAGCGGAGTAGTTGCTACCTTGTCAAAATCATTGACACGTAGTATGTAGTACTCAGGGAACAAGTCTCCTGGACTCTTCCTTAACTCCAAATTATCATCTTTGATACCAAAGAATTTCTCATTCTGTCGGATGGAGAGTTTAAGTGTATCATGTGGTTCGTGTTCACCGACGAACTCGGTTTTGCCATGGTAAACATAATCTTTGCCTTGTCCCAGTTCAAAATAGACGATATTGATGGAATACACCTTGCGGACTGCTTCGTATGGCTTGCCAAGACCAATATATTCCGTTATCGCTTTAGAAACTCCATAGAGCATGCGATGGAAATAGGTTTGTTCTCGACTGTTTTGTACTTCAATGATGCACAACTGCTCGTTCTCGCTTTCTGCCAAAATATCTACTCGGTTATATTTATCGTCCTCGTCTTCTTGGTTGCTTTCGCTTTCCAGAAAGCGGTGAATCTTAAATTTCTTTCCAAGTAATGAAGATAGGAAACCTTCAAGCACAACATAGTTAGCTTTGTTGCGCAGCAGGCGTTTCATCGCCCAGTCAAATCTTATATAGTTTTCTCCGTTCATTGTCATTTCTTATTTGCTTAATACTTGCTGCAAAGATACGCTTTTCTTCTGTAACTTCCAAGAAAAGTTTCAAAAAATATAAAGATGAGTATTTTTAAGATGTTCGCTGAATATAGTTTTGTTCAAAAACAAAAAAAGACTATACCCATAGGAAATATACTCCAGAGGTATAGTCTTTAATTATCTCACTTTGTATGGTCTGGTCAAACGATACAATAACTCATCTTGTTTTTTGCTTAATACCATCTTGGATCACCAAACTGGTATGTTTGCAAGATTTCATCTGTGATTGTGAAATCACCATTGCTTGGGTCCTTGAATGGATTTGCATCCAGAACTTTACCTTCCTTGTCGAATGCAGTCAAGCCTGTTTCTGTATTATTTGTATCTTGTTCAAGCATATTCAAGCAATTATAATAATAGTTGTTGCTATATGTTGGAGTTCCCAATGCAGATGTATTACTAAATCCACGTTTGTTGATAAAGTTGGCAACTACGTTGTTTGTAAAGGTATTTGTATTACCCTTGAAACGAATGTAGAAGAACATGTGGTTTGAACCACCATTACCAACATTATAGAATGTACACTTATCAACGTAAGTTTCCATCTTTGCATTAACAGAAGAAGATGCATCGTCGCCACGGAAGATCTGACGTTTTGGAGCACACTCATAGAAAGTAGAATTTGTTACGTTCAAGCTGTTCCAACCGCCCTTACGGCTATCGATGAAATCCTGTCCATTGTTTGTATCCATGTGGTGAATGAGACAGTTGTCAATTGTGATATTGTCAATAACAGCAGCAACATTGTTGTAGATAAAACTCTTGTTCTCGAAGTTGCGGATTTCACAACCCTTGAGGGTCAACTCGCTGTAGCTGCCTGCACCCTTAAACTCGATAGCAGAGTTTGAATTACCTGTACCATCCAAGATAACCTGATAGAGCATAAGTGATGCCTCATTGGTCAAGTGGATGTTTGCATTCAATATTGGTAAGCTTGCTGAATTCTGAGCACCAATCTTTACACTGTTTGAAATGACCAGATTAGTACCTGACAATTCGTAAGTACCAGGAGCCAATGCAATCTTGCTACCTGGAGCAGCATTCTGAATAGCACTTACCCAATCATCAGATGGAGTGATTACTGTAGCATCACTGAAATCGATGTTAGTTGTAAATGTAGCATAACCACGAGTCTTTTCACCCAACTTCAAAGTTACCTTATAAGTAGTTTCTGGATCAAGACCAGATACCAGAGCAGAACCAGCTGCAATATCATCAGCTGTCAGAGTATAGGTAACTTTTTCTGCGGTAGAACCAGCACTTGATGGAGTGCAGATAATCTTATCAACCTGAAGACCAGCTAACCATGTCAATTTAACAGCCTTGCTTTGGATATCGCCAGACTTTACCTTGTTCATGTTTTGCTCAGGATTAGTTGTCTTCATAATTTCAACCCACTTAGAATTGCGGTTTTCATTATTTTCATCGAGAGCTCTTACACGAATGTAGTAATCAGTTTCACCGATTAATGAAGTCAGTGTACATGTGTTGCTTGTAGTTGTTGTCTTTACAGCTGGTTCGTTGTTGTCGTAATCATTGTTGTCTGCATAGGCTTCAATTTCATACGCTGTAGCACCTGTCATTTCATTCCAGTCAACAACAATATCAGTGTTGTTGGTAATACGAGCAGTGATGCCTGTAGGAGAAAGTACTCTGTCAAGTACTAAGTCCTGGATATCATCAGGATCGCTGCATGAAGTAAATGCCGTGCTGCCGAAGCACAAGGCTACGGCAAGGGCACTTATATAGAAAATATTCTTTTTCATTTTTTTATAGTCTTGAAGTTATTAATACCAAGAGTAATTTTTAAGACTTGCATTGTCATTGAGGTTGACATTGAAGATAGGCCAGTACTGACGCTTGTCAGGATCCTGTACGTAAAGATAATCCTTGACATCATCAAGCGAAGTAGCCTTAATCCATGTAGCAGCATCGCCCTTACTGTCAGCATATTCTGTGTAACCTTCTGGATCCAATTCTGTTTCACCATAGTTCAAACCATAGATAACCAATTTGGCATTAGCAGTTGTGTAAGATACATCTCCACGTGACCAGCTATATGGTACACGCTTGTAGTAAACATGGCCTGATAATTGGCTATATGGATGTTCTGCATCGTAATCCTCCAAGTTGACAATTGCGTTCATCTTTGCCTTAGCTTCGTCCATCTTTGTCTTCAGAAGTCCCCAGCGAATCAAGTCAGCCTTACGGATAAATTCACCAGCAAATTCAAGACCACGTTCTTTTACGATGGCATTAAACATGGTTTCTTTACTTGCAGAAACTTGATTGATATAAGAGCTGACGTCACCACCCAAGGCACGCTTGTGAATCTTCTCGAGATAAGGAGCTGCTGCAGAAGGACCATTCAATTCATTTTCCAATTCAGCACGCATCAACACAACATCAGCATAACGCATATAGAGTCTGTTGATACCATCATCGTTACCAGCTGGAATCAAACGGTTGGTCCACTCATAGCGGAGCTTACCAAAACTCCAACTCTTGAATGACTGCAACTCTTGTTTACCCTTATTCCATTGGAAAGGACAGCAGGTAACATCACGACGGGTGTCGTTCTTGTCATACTCAAAATAAAGAGTAGGAACAGGACCCACTTGGCTACCTTGCTTCATGGTTGTCATTTCATCTTCTGAGTTATGCTTGATACCGAATGTGTACATCATACGGCCACGAGCAGGAGCGTTGCTGTAACCAATCTCAAACAATGATTCACTACCAGCAGTAATGACATCACCGGAGATACCATTGTTGTTCCAAATATCCTCAAAGTTAGACTTCAAGGCAACATACTGTCCTTCAACACCCATTACATCCTTGCAAGCTTGAAGAGCAATAGGATAAAGTACTTCCTTACTCAATTCTGGGTCTGTGCTTAAACGGTTTTCACCATCCATGCGTTGTGCATAACCTGCAGCCTGCATGCAGACTCTTGCTAAGAGACCTTTAACAAAAGCCTTATTAACACGTTCAACGGTTTGAGTAGCCTCCAATTCGTTAGGCCATGCGCACAAGTCCTGAGCTTCTTGCAAGTCAGCTATAATCTGCTTATAGATAACGTCACGGTCAGAGCGTTCTGCGTACATGTTATCAGAATTTACAGGTTCAAAACGAGCAGGTACATCACCCCACATGTTAATCAAATCTACATACTGGAGAGCACGGAGAGTAAGAGCCTCACCTAAAAGCTGCTTGTTTTTTGCATCCGACAAATCTGCATGTTCTCTTAAACCTTTGATGGCAAGATTTGCACGCTCGATAGCTGCATACATTTTAGCCCAAAGGTCAGTACCTGTTGCTGTATTCATCTGGTCGTTAGCTGTTTGTGCATTGTATGTTGCCAAATCAGCCTTACCATCAGCTTTATTTGAGTTACCATAGAATTCAACATCGGTATTATAGCCATACCAAACAGAACGAGCACGATAATTCTGCTCACCGAATTCTTGGTAGATATTAGCGATAGTTCCTTCAGCATACTCATAAGTGCTGAAAATATTCTTTCCATCCAAGGAAGAATCTGAACTTTGATTCAGAAAATCGCTACATGAAGTTAGACCGCCTGCCATCAATACAGCGGCAAAAGTTTTAACTATGATATGTTTCATTGTAGTGTCTTATTAGAAATTCAAGTTGAAACCAATAACAAACTGACGGCTCTTAGGATAAGCAGAATAATCTACACCTGGTGTCAGAGCTGTCTTGTTACGAGAAGATACTTCTGGATCAAATCCAGAGTAACCTGTAATACAGAATACATTGTATGCAGTTGCATAGAAACGCAAACTGTTGATACCTACACGCTTTGTTAAAGTCTGTGGCAAGGTATAACCCAATGTGATTGTTGCAAGGCGGAGGAATGAACCATCTTCAATTGCCCAGTCTGTCAATACATAATTGGTATATGGAGACCACATTGTTGTGTTTGCATTCATTGCAGCCAACTGCTCTGGATCATTGCAGAGAGTACCGTCTGCATTGAGGTTGGTCCAACGCTTGCCATCAGCCATTATATCCAACATGTTACGATAGTAATACTGTGAAGCTGAAGTGTATTCAATCTTGTTTGCATTGTAAACATCATTGCCGATGCTATAAGTGAAGTTAGCATTCAAGTCGAAACCGTAGAGACGACCTGAGATATTGAAACCACCAGTTGCAACAGGATTAGTATCGCCTATCTTAACGCGGTCATTGTCATCTACCACGAAATCTTGTTTTTCACCTTCGCCTTCGTTCATGTTTTGGAGTTTCAATGCACCTGGACGGAGATAGCTTGCACCGATTACCTTGCTGTCATCAGATACACCTTCTTTGAGAATCCATTTTTTCTTTACTTCGTCATAGCCCTCAAAGTCACTTACTTCATAACGGCCTGCAACCTTATAACCATAGATTTCACCTACAGCACGACCAGTTTTAACAATGTAGTCGTCCTGAATCTGGGTAGAAGCCCAGTTTGAAGAAGCTTTGTATTGATCCAAAGAACCTAAGGTCTTCACCTTGTTCTTGTTGAAACCGATATTTCCACTGATGCTCAATGCATAATCTTTCTTGTTAATGGCGTTCCATGTAAGAGAGATTTCTAAACCCTTGTTCTCTGTTTCGCCTAAATTGCGATACTGGTAGTCATAACCAGAACCAGATACAGGGAAAGCAATCAGCAAGTCTTTGGTTGTATTCCAATATGCTTCAATGCTACCAGTCAACTTACTCTTGAAGAGTGTAAAGTCAAGACCGATATTGCGGGTAATCGTAGTTTCCCAAGTCAAATCAGGATTTGAAGCGAAAGTACCAGACTGACCAGATGCAAGACCGCTTGTCCAGAAAGAATTAAACTGGTTCAACCATGTAGAGTTGCTTGAACTCCAGATAGGTGATGTCTGGTCAGCAGGAATGTTGTTGTTACCTGCAGTACCATAAGAGAAACGGAGTTTCAAGTCATCAAGCCAGTCATTTGTCTTCTTCATGAATGGCTCAGATGAAATACGCCAAGCAACAGCTGCTGATGGGAAGTATCCCCAACGGTTTCCCTCAGAGAATTTAGAAGAACCATCGGCACGGAATGTAGCGCTCAAAAGGTACTTATCCATAAAGTTGTAGTTAGCACGACCGAAGAATGACAAGAGGTTGTCATCTGCATTATTGTACTTGTTTACAAAATATGGCGTACCCTGTGAAGACATTGCCCAAGCCTGAGCGGCAGTAAATGTAGTTGGGAATAAATTCAATCTATCCTCGTTGACGTTACTCTTTTTATTGATAGTTTCTTCACCCAAGAGAATGTTCAGACTATGATCTTTATTCTTGATGATATTCTTGAAGTCATAGTTCAATGTATTGGTATTGCGGACTGTCTTACGTTGAGTGTCGATAAAGTAAGCCATTGGGTGAGTACCCTTTGAGTCAACGCTATTGGTACGTGCATTGTAGGTTGATGTACCATAGTATTTCTTATCAGTATTGTAGTACCAGTCCAAACCGAATTCACTCTTGAACTTCAAGTCCTTGATGATTTCCCATGTGAAGCTACCATTCATGTTGAAGTTCTGGCGGCTCTGCTTTCTATCTGTATCATATACAGAAGTAATAGGGTTTGTCAACTGAAGATCTGGATCGTATCCGTCACTCAAGTCAGCAAAGTTGAACATAGGGTAAATCATTACGTTCTTCATACGAGAGTCTGCTGTAGAAACCTCGGTCTTGCTCTCATTAGCACCTGCACCATTGACAAGTGTATTAGAATAACGCATAGAGAAATCTACAGAAACCTTCTTGTTTACCTTGTGATTTAATTTCAAACTCAAGTTGTCACGGCGATAAGAAGAACCGAGCATGATAGCCTTATCATTTACGTGTGCATAACCGAAATTGAATTTTGTCTTTTCGGAACCACCAGTAATAGAAAGGTTGTGGTTGAATGTGTTACCTACACGGCCGAATACCTGATCTTGCCAGTCATTCTCAGCTGCATTTTCATAAAGGTCACGATCTTCCCAATTACCGAAGAGGTTGGTATATTTATCTTCATTGTCACGCAAGAGTGCATATTCACGCTGCCATTTTACGTAGTCACTACCTGAAAGAGTATTCAAGGTCTTAGCCATCTTCTTCCATGAATAGTAAGCATTGTAAGATACGTTTACCTTGCCCTCTTTACCACTCTTAGTAGTAACGAGGATTACACCATTTGCACCGCGAGAACCATAGATAGCTGTTGAAGAAGCATCCTTCAAAACTGTAATATCTTCGATTTCTGAAGCAGGGATATCGCTGATACTTTCTACAGGGAAACCATCTACAATGTAGAGAGGAGTATTATCGCCAGTGATAGAACCACCACCACGTACTCGAATCTTCATTTCTGCATCAGGAGAACCTTCTGTTGCTGTAATCTGCACACCTGCCATTTTACCTTGAAGAGCTTCTGTAGCATTGGCTACAGGTACAGCCTCAAGAGCTTTGTTATTTACTGTGGCAACAGAACCAGTCAAATCCTTTTTCTTAACAGATCCGTAACCGATAACCACGACGTCATTCAATGTTGTAGCATCGTCCTCAAGTTTGATGTTTACAACGGATTTGCCAGATACGTTAACAACTTGTGGTTTCATACCTACGTAAGAAACCTTCAATTTTTTACTGTTGCCTTTCAGCGTGATGGTGAAGTTACCATCGAGGTCAGTAACACCGCCGTTGCTAGCAGAGCCGTCTTCGATGACAGAAGCACCGATGATAGGCTCACCAGTATTGTCGGTGACATTACCTTTGATCACTGTTTGCGCAAAGCCATTGGCTGACATAGTCAATGTAGCTGCAAAGAGCGCAAATCTAAGTTTTTTTAAATTACCAGACATACACTTTTGGTTAGATTAATATTTAATAGTTTTCTTTTTTATGATTTTGTAGACTAGGCAAAAACTAAAATTACAATTAGATTGCTTCGTTTCGTATGCAAATTTATGAAAAATAATTCTAATAATCATGCTTTTTTCAGAAAAAAATGACGTAAACGTTTGCGAAATTAAAAGAAATATATAGAATTACATTTGATAAAAAACATAAATCCCCAACAAGAGTACGCCGATTTTTATTCGGTTTCCTCTTATTGAGGATGCTTATGGTCTAATATATTTCAATAACTGTTTCAGTACCGCTTACTTGACAATCACTTTGCTTGTCTTCTTGCTTCCATCCTTGAAGGTCTTTACGATGATGTTGATGCCTTTCTGGAGGTTAGAGAGTTGAGTGCCGTCAGCTGCAAAGATTGCTGTCTTGATGACTGTTGTTGCTGTTGTCATGGTGCTATTGATTCCTGTACTAACAGATTCTGTTGCAGCACCGAAACCACCCATATCATTTGCTGCGCGAACCGTGAAGGATGCTTTATCATCATTTACGTTCAATGAATTCTCTGTAGTGAGGGTATAGAATTTACCATCTTTTGCTACGAGATACATCTTAGCATCACCTGTCCATGAAAGCTTGCCGTCCTTTAATGTTGTGGTCGTGGCAGTTGCTTGAGCTGCTTTAGCTTCTGGTTTCCAGTCGCCGAATACCGCATCGAGGGTGTATGTTGCAGCTTCTTCTGCTGTAAGAATGATGTTTTCTTCTGCCTTCTGCTTAGTAGCATCAGAGTTCTTGAAGATTACTTTCTTCTCTGCAGGAGAGAATACGTTACCTTCAGCATCCTTCAATACATCAAGGCGGAACTTGTCTGCCATCGCATCGCCCATTGCATTGATGGTGAAGTAAGCGTACTTCTTGTCATCATTCAGAATTTCATCCTTTTGATTGATAGTTGTGTTGAGCCAGGTAAGACGAGTGATATTGTTCCATGAGCGGCCGAGGCTGAATGCCTTTGCCTTGTTCTCGATGGTGCAATCCTTGAAGATGTAACCCCAGTCGCTCTTGCTGTTAGGAGCTGCAATCACATCCTCACCGCTCTTTTCGCCTTCCTTGCGACTCTCGTTTACGAAGAGTACGCGGTTGAAATATACATCGCCACCGCCGCAAACGTAGTCAACAGTTCCGTGAATCTCTGAGTCCTCAAAGTAGAACTGCCCCTTGCCGTTAGGCTCGTTGCTGTAATAGGTGTCCTGATAAGACAGCATCTTCACGTTCTTGCAGATGGTCTGTGTACCACGATCCTGGAGGCAGACAGCGCGACCGGCTGATCCTGTCTTATAGTAATCGAGTGCATCTTTCAGGGTGATGTCCTGAAGATAGAGATTGTTGCTCAAGTTGAGAAGGGTAGCGGTGGTACCGATGCCTTCGTTCTCTATTGCAGGTTTGTTGACGATGATGGTCTTGTCCATGCTCTCACCGATGATAGAGATGTTGTTACCGCTAATCTGAGTGAGGCACTTGTCTCCCAAATCGTATGTTCCGTTTGGTAAGAAAATGTATGAACGTGGAGCGTCTGTTGCTGCGTTAGCTGCATTGACGATTTCCAGTGTTGTGATGAAACTCTTTGCATCACCAGCCTTTACTGTGTACCAGTTGCCGTCTTGAGTACAGGCTGGTTCTGTCATGTTTACGATGCTGAGACCGTGGAGGTAAGCAGTAGCTGCGAATGTAAGTGTGTATTCGCCACTTTCTGTAGAGTTGTTCTGTAGGATCGTGCTGAGACCATCCTTGCTACCTTTGGCATCTACACTTGCAATCTTATTACCTTTAGGGTCTGTCAATGTGATGTTGCCTGTGGTTGAATAATTGCAGAGAGTCAGTTTGATGTAACCTTTTCCACCCATCAAGATTTTAATCTTGTCGCCTGCAGAGAAAGACCAACCATGTGTGGTGTTGTGCCATTTGCCATTGCCTTCAACACAGAAAGCCTCATGGTCGTCAGCACAGAAACCTTCCTTCTGAAGATTGAAATCGTAACGAGCTGTTGTATTGGCAGTCTCGATATCAGTAACGACTGCATAGAGTTTTGTATCTGATGTAATAACAGATGATGTCGTATATTTCTTTTCATCCTGCTTTAGAGAAGTTGCCCATCCGCGGAATTTCTTTCCGTCAGCTACGGTTACCTTTTCTTCAGCTTCTTTCTTGAAAGAACCTATTTGGGCATCCTGTTCAATCTTTTGGGTGCCGATAGCTGTAGTGCCGTCTATATTATAATAGGTGAGAGCGAAGTCTGGCTTGAATGCTACGGTCAACTCGTATGTTGCTTCATCACCATTAGCTTCTACCACGATTGAAACAACTGTCTTCTGGTCCTTGCCCTCGCCTGTAGTAGTATAGGTTGTACTTTTGATGGTTCCGTTGTCTGCCGTGATATCTTTAAGTGGGTTGTTCTCGCTGATGAGTGTCGCCTTCTTTGAGATAAGGAGGGTCGCCAATTGTTTGCCGGTAGCGTCTTCGTTGAAGATATCTACTGCCTGATATTTTTCTCCGTTGAGGCTGAAGCTTCCGAGCATAGGGGTTTTGCTCATATCGACATTACCATAGATAGCAAGGTCGGTAACGAATGCATTCTGGTTCAATGTAAAGCTCTCGAACTTGATTTGGCAGTTGGTGCGATTTACATCAAGAGACAAGTCCTCTCCTTTGGTAGTTACGATGCTTTGGTTGTGAATTGGTACCCAATCTGCATCTCCATCGCCCTTTACTGATACTTTAATGCCACGTTTGCTACCTGTTGCAGCCTGATGCAGGGTGATTTTTGTGATATTGGCCAAAGCAGAGGTTACTGCGCTTGGTTCGGCTGTGCTATACTCCCCCGTGTATTTTAGGGTCTTCATATAACCAGTTCGATCAGGAAACTTTGTGTTTGTTCCTTTTGGGTTAATCTCAACGCCATTAAGTGTCATGGTAAATGCCTCTTTACTGTAGAGTGTCTTGAGGTTTACCGCAGTGTTGTTGGCTGTTTTGCCATCTACATTCTCCCAATTAGTGAAGTCGGTAGAGTAGAGTGTCTTTTCTTGAATAGCACTTGCTTGTACTACCTTTATTTGATAGAGGTAACAGTTGGCTGTTGCAATTATTTCAACATAGCCTTGAGCTACTTCGGTAGAAGTGGCTTTGTGGTCTGTGATATCTGCTGTAGCTGCAACACCACCTATTGTATAATTGTGATAGTTGGGATAACTTGTCACAGTAACTACATCTTTGGCAGACTTCACTGGAATCTGAAGTTTTGTACTTGTATTAAACTGGACATCGCTTGTTCTTCCCTTTAGTTTGCCTGTAGATGCATCGACGTGCATAGAGATACCGTCAACTGTTGATTTTACCTCACCAGTTGCACTTTGAATATTAGTCGCGTTATTGATACCTTCAGGCAAATTATTCTGAAAGTCCCATATCGCCGTAACATCTTGTGCTTTTGCTATGCATGCAAAGACAAGTAACAGACTAAACAGTCCGAATCTCAGTAGATTTCTTTTCATTGTTTGTTACTTTTAGGTTTAAATTTATAATGTTTTATATTTATTCTTGTAAAGTTTTACTTGTTTGTTTCAAGTATGTTGGACTTACTTGTTTGCTTAAGTAGATTTCCGTGGCAAAAATACAACAAATATCTGTAATATGTATGTAAGATACCGGTGAAACGCACGTAATCGTTTGCGTGAGATTTCTCTACATTTCTGTTCTTTTTTATCAGATAATGTGTTACTTTTGCAAGCGAAAATAAGCTAATAACTTAAATTTTCAAACAAATTACTGATTAATAAACTTAAAACGTAACGATTATGAAGAAATTCTTTACTTTTATTGCCGCTGTCGCTATGGCAGCAAGTATGAACGCTCAGACTTTGTCGTTCGATACAGATTATGCAGCTGGTTCTGTGCCTGCAACTTTTTCTACTAAAGGTTTGGTGTTGAAAGTTGTTGATACTGCTGCTAAGTTTGTTGTAGATCCGAATTCGGCTTATTTTGGTACTGCTGATTCTTATCAGAAGTTTGATAAAAGATTGAAATCTGGTGGAAAGTCTTCATCAAAGAATAATTTGACTCTTACTTTGCCTTCAGATGGTACTCTTAAAGTATATGCTCGTACAGGATCTTCTTCTGCTACAGACCGTAATGTTATATTGACACAGAATGATGCAGAATTGGTTAATAAGATACTCTTAGAGTCAGAGGCTGTTTCTGTTAACATGATGGTTGATGGAGTAGAGGTAGCTAAGAAAGTTTATCCTGCTGTCTCTGTTGCAGTAAAAGCGGGTGATGTGTCTATCACTTATCCAATAGGTAGTATCAATTTCTATGGTTTTGAATTCGTGGCTCCTGGCACTACTGGCATTTCTGATATCCAAGCTCCAAAGTCTTCTAAGGATGGCGCAACATTCAATCTCTTAGGTCAGAAAGTTGCAAATGATGCTAAGGGTATTGTTATCAAGAATGGTAAAAAGTTCATTAATAAATAATTTCCTTTTGAAAGCGTAAAAAGGTTAATCATAGGTTTAAGGATATAGTTTAATTACCCCCTGTCGGCAATATGCTGGCAGGGGATTTTTTTCTGATAATTTGTTTTGAAACTAATATCTTGACAAAGTTAAGCATAAAATATGTAATAAGTGGAGTTTTCCTTTTCTTTTATATATTTTTATGACAAAATGAGTTTTCTTCAAGCGGTTCTGTTTTTCCAACCTTTACCCCACTTTCATTTTTGCGTGGGCAAGCAATAATTTCTCCTTGCCCACGCAATAAATTTTCCTTGGGCAGGGAAGAAAAATTCGGCTTCAATAAAAAATGCAGTTTATGGAAAAATTAGTTTACATAGGATTATCAGTTTTAAAAATGAGAGAGTGATGCGTTATGATGAAGTGTGAATGGTAGTGATTGAATGTAGAGAATAAAAAATCCCAGTTTCTCGTCTGTTACAACGTGAAACTGGGATTTGATGTTAGGGGATCTGATAAATGGAATTGTATCCTATCAGATTATTTTGTTTACTTCTACTTCTGGATAAACTTCTTGCCAGCCTTAATAACGACACCCTTGTATTCCTTACCTACCTTCTGACCTGCGAGGTTGTAAGCAGGAGCATTAGCGTCAGCTGCCTCGGTTGTGATGTTGGTAATGCCAGTAGTTTCTTTAACCTTCTTGGTCATCAAAATCTCAGGTACATTGTTGAAGATTTGTCCGAAGAGTCCTTGTACGGTGTAAGTTTCCCCATCAGTTAGGGTAGTGAGGTCGCTTACCTGGAACTTATCGTAGAGCTGAACCTTGGCGTCACCATCATTGATGTAGTAATTGGTGCGGGTAGATGTACCTGATGTAACTTTTTCAGTGCTTAACTTTACATCCTTTACGATGATAAGGTCGTTCATGTATTTTTTTGCATTGAGGTCTGCAACAGTTGCAACAATTGGCTGTGCCTCCTCTGTGCTTTCCTGAATGTTGAGATCTTTGTCATTAGTTGCATCATTGGCAACAAGGTAAGGAACGCCATAACTAAATGCCAAATTAACCTTTACTGAACCTGTGATAGTGCTATTTAAAGGCATATCGAAACCTAAAGTTCTCAACTCTATAGCTGCATCACCCTCGCGAACGTATGTATTAGTTGTTTTTCCATATACGTTGACGTATATTACCTTTGCGTTGGTTAACTTGAGATTCAAGTTTGGAGTGGCAGAAGTATAGTTAGTCAGCAAGTCCTTTACGCTTGGAACATCTTTATAGGTTATAACAGTTCCTGCTAAAGTTACTGTGAGACTCTTTAACTGTGTGTTGCTGGCAATAGTGATAACCACTTTGTTAGCATCTCCTTTCCACTTTCCTTCAGTGAGTGTACCAACATCTGATTTGTTTTTTGCAGCCCACTTTGTTTTATCAAAAGAAATATCGCTTATCTTCTTACCTTCCGGTGCTTCTATTGTCATTGTACCAGAGTACATACGAAGACGAGGTGATGATGCCCAAATACGATTTTCGTTGCTACCAGATGCCTTCTTAGAAATTGTTACCTTAATGCCATCAACAGTACAAGTTGTTGCTTCCTTGAAATCTCCATCATGAGAAGTGCTTGATGAAACACCTGACAGAGCAGGGAACAAAGTCTTGTAATCTTTGTCGAAATCAAAAACAGTTTGTGCAAAACTAACATTGCAGATAAATGCCAATACGGCGATAAATGCATAGCGTAAATAATTCTTCATAAACTTTGAGATTTAAAATTAGTAATATAGTTGATTATCTCTTGTGAAAGTCCTAACACCCACATGGTGCTGTGTAAGAACATCGAATGGGTTGTATTCCTAAACACAGTACAAAGATAGTAAAAATATCAATTGGTTGTTTCAAAAAACGTATTAAAATTTGATGAATATACCAAAAAACACAAAAAAAGGTGGAAAAGAACATTAATAAGTCCTTTTCCACCTCAGTATTTTCTAAATTTTCTGTGTATTACAACTCTCCTGTGCGTTCAGGTAGCTCTATATCAGCAAGTTATTCTGCCTTTAGTCCCTGCTGTTCCATCTCCAAACTTGCCCAGATAAATGGGCCTACACCCTTAGGGTCATTGTCACGGATTGGTTCGCTCATGTAATATTCAAAGCTTCCGTCACGCTTATAGTTTGGCTTCTTTACGTATGGACCATCGCCAGGACCGAGACCGCTTACACTGCAGCACTTGGTCAGACTGATGGTCTTGTCAGGGTTCACCTGGATGAATTCCTTCAAGATTCCCTTGTAAGCCTTGATGCCGGCATCACGATATTGTTCTGCGAGGTAACCCTTGCGATAACCCTTCAGGAGTACATAGGCAAACATGCTGGATGCTGTACTCTCCAGATAGTTGCGAGGATCCTTTACGTCCATCACATCATACCATACACCGGTTTTCTTATCCTGATACTTCACGACACTTGCCATCGCCTTGTTGAGCAGTTCGATCACTTCACTACGGCGGGCATAGTCCTCTGGCATTGCATCGAGACATTCAGTCATTGCCATCACATACCATCCCAAGGCTCTTGCCCAGGTATGCTGGCTCTTTCCATTTTCCTTGTCAGCCCAGAACTGCTGATGCGTCTCATCCCAAGCATGTTTCCAGAGCTGAGTCTTCTCATCGTATGTACGCTTGTCAGTCTTGATCATCTGGTCAACGGCATCATCGAGGTATTTCTTTGCCTTCTTTGGTTTCATGGTCTGCACCGCATAGTTGCAGTAGAAAGGCAAGCCCATAAAGATACCGTCGAGCCAAACCTGGTTGGCATAGATAGCTTTGTGCCAATAAACACCTTCCTTGGTGCGAGGCTGCTTCTGCAACTGCTTGAAGAGTGTCTTCAGTGCCTTGTCGGTACCCTCAGAAGGGAAGAGGTTGTGCATACGGAGGATGAATTTAGCCGTGCGCACATTGTCGAGATTGAAATCCTCGTACTTGTACCCAGTGATATTGCCCTGTTCGTCAATCATCTTGGCAGGGTATTCCTTCAGGTAGTTGAGGATAGCCTCATTGTTGGCTTCAGCATCCTTGCCCTTGAAAGTACTCTTGTTGTCCTTATAATATAAATAGGTGTCGAGCATACCTTCCATCTCGATGCCCATCACGTAGCTCCACTTAGGTTTGCTGCTGAAATCAAGCAGGTATGGATGAGCCACACGGCTCATCTCGCTATGGGTAAGCCACTCACTGTATGCCAGGTATGGACGGTCTTCCTTGTTGAGAACGAGGGAACCGTTGATGATGAGATTGTCGAACTTCACATCACGGGTCTTGCCGGTAATCTTGACGGGCTGTTTGATGACGCCATCAAACTTACAATTCTTGACGGTGATATCAGTTACGTTCTCTACCTGGTCGCGACCAACGATGAGCACACCATAGTTGCTCTTCTTGCAGGTTACATTTTCCACATACACCTGAGATACGCTTGGTTCAAAACCGCGATAGCAGATCTCCTTTGGCTCGTAATCGAGGTTGATTTTTACGACAGCTTCCTTACATTGCCCCACAGTGACGTTGCGCATGTTGATGTTCTTGATGACACCACCGCGGCAGTTGTTGGTCTTGATGCGCAGGATGCGGTCGAGGTGAGGAGAGTCCATTTCGCAATCTTCGGCATATACATTCTCGCATCCGCCAGAGATTTCACTTCCGATAACCACACCGCCATGTCCATCTTCCATCTTACAGTTGCGGATGATGATGTTTTTGGAAGGTTGGTTCCAGAGACGACCATCATTGTTGCGTCCGCTCTTGATGGCGATACAGTCATCGCCGGTATGGAAGATACAGTTCTGGATGAGCACATTCTCGCAAGCCTCTGGGTCGCATCCGTCACCATTAGGTCCTTCATTCCAGATGGTCACACCATCTACGGTGATGTTCTTGGAGAGCAGTGGATGGATAACCCAGAAAGGAGAGTTGAGCATCTTGACACCCTGGATGAGGATGCGCTCAGAACGTACGAAGTTGACGAGCTGTGGGCGCAGCCCCTGTCCCTTACCAAATTTTCTTTCGTCGAAAGGTACACCGTCTTCAGCCTGTTTCAGCAATTTGGCACGTGAGCCGAGTCGCTGTGCTTCCTTGGTTATGCCTTCCTGATAACCGAAACGTGGATGCCCATTCATTGGCCACCAGGTCTCGTTGTTACCACCACCGTCGATGGTACCCTTACCCGTGATGGCGATGTCAGTCACCTTGTAGCCGTAGATGCATGGAGAATAGTTCCAGCAAGCCAGACCTTCCCACGAGGTACGGACGAGTGGATAGAGATTGGTGTCGAAAGCGAATTTCAGCGTCGCACCTTCCTCGAGAACGAGGTTGACATGACTTTTCATTTCGATGGCACCTGTGTTCCAGGTTCCTTTCGGTACAATTACCTTACCGCCACCTTTTCTGGATACCAGAGAGATGAGTCGGTTGATAGCCTTCTGGTTTTGGGCTGCAGACGCATTGGTCTTGGCACCAAAAGAAGAGATGACAAACTGGCGCTCATGAAGTTGAGGCTTTAGAATACTTTGTTCGATCTGCTTGTACTCCTGGTCATTCCATCCCGATGCAAAAGCGAGGGTAGGGAAGATAAGTAAGGCAAGCAGCAACGTTTTTAAGTGTTTCATGCTTGTTGTTCTGTTTGTAGATTTATATTAAATTTTGATTTAGCTTGGTTTAGAACCTTATCTTTTATAAAGATACTGCAAAGATACGATTTTATTTTGTAATGTACACGCACACAATGTTAAAAAAGTGATTTTGCCTTAAAAAAGTTTGGAGATAATCGGAAAAAGACGTATATTTGCACCCGTAATACTTTGAAGACGTTTACTTCAAAGTATTCATTTCTGGTTGGCTACGTCCTGTAACCAACCTTTTTTTATGTTAAAATTTTGGTGGTTTCTCAGAATTTTATTATCTTTGCCAACGATAATTAACTTATATTGTGCAATTCTTAAATTAAATAGCCTATTGATTAGACATTTACTTAATTAAAAATAAGAGGATTAAGAAATGAGAAATCTACAAGATTTGACCGACGAGGAGTTGGCCCTTCTTTATGTCGAAGGTAACAATCGTGCCTTTGACTTACTGCTTTCACGCAATGAAGTGAAGTTGTTTACATACATCATGTTCTTTGTGCGTGATCAAGAGGTGGCTAATGACATTTTCCAGGAAACGTTTTTGAAGGTGGTAAGCAAACTTCAGAACCACGAATATTCTGCAAACGGAAAATTCGGAGGTTGGTTGTTGCGTATTGCCCATAACGTCTTGATGGATATGTATCGTGGTCAGCGCTATAAGTATGTCGTTGACTCGAATGACGACAATGATCTGTCTAATATCAGTGGTGAAGATTTGTTGGAAACAAATGCAGAAGTTAATTTGATTAATATCCAGGTTCTTTCAGATGTCAGAAAGATGATGGATCAGTTGCCTATTTTACAGCGTGAAGTAGTGTATATGCGCTACTATCAGCAACTCTCATTCAAGGAAATCGCTGAGGCTACAGGCGTAAGTATCAATACCAGTCTTGGAAGAATGCGCTATGCTCTTCTCAATCTTCGCAGAATGGCTAAGAAGCATGACGTATATCTTCAGTTAGACTAGTATTGGATATGTTATTTCCGGAGGTTTAATCCTCTGGCTGTTTCAATTCTTTAAGGGCATGGATGGTGGAAATAGGATCTGTGCTCTTAAACACGTAACTTCCACTTACCAGTACGTTAACTCCAGCCTTTGCCAGGCGTGGGGCAGTTTCTGCCTGTACACCACCATCCACTTCGATGAGGGCGTTGGAGTGTGATTCCTTGATGAGTTTTCTCAGTCTTTCCACCTTCTTGATGGTGTTCTCGATAAACTTCTGCCCTCCGAATCCAGGATTTACACTCATCAACAGTACCATATCTACATCGCAGATGATATCTTCCAGTACGCAGACTGGAGTAGATGGATTCAGCGTGACACCCGCTTTCATGCCAGCTGCATGAATCTGCTGGATGGTACGGTGCAGATGGGTACATGCTTCATAATGTACATTCATCATCATGGCACCAATCTTGGCAGTCTGCTCGATGTATTCTTCCGGATGTGCTATCATGAAATGCACATCAAGAGGTTTCTTGCAAACCTTGGCTACGGCTTCAAGAACAGGAAAACCAAAAGAGATATTGGGCACGAATACCCCATCCATGATGTCCATGTGGAGCCAGTCGGCTTCACTCTGATTGATCATTTCAACTTCGCTTCTCAGATCCAGGAAATTGGCTGAAAGCAAAGATGGTGATACCAATGTCTTCATATTTTGAGTTCGTTAGTTAAGACAGTACACCTCGTACTTACCATTCCTCTTGATCGTTCGATAGGTGTATGCTATCTGTTTGATAATGCTGATCGTCCTTTTGGATGGTCTCATTTCTTCGGAAGTAAAAACTTGCTTCATAGGCGTTACTGTTATGATAGTTAAAATAATGATACTAAGATTCAGTTTGCTTCTTCATCTTTATTAGTATAACGTAATGTTTTCTATTTTATTACATTTGAAATATATTTTTTTCTCATCAACATGACTCTTGCCTTATTATATATAATAATGTATAGTGCCTCTAAACACTTGATTTTACTCCCAAAAGTAGCTTTTAATTACTTATTTCTGTTAAATTCTAAAATTTTTCGCCAAAAAGTTTGTAGTTTAATAGAAAAAGTGTACTTTTGCAATTGAATTAAAAAATAAACAATATGATGACAACATTCGTATCTTCAACAGCATGGTGGTGGCGTATCTCAAGATTTAAAAAGTCGTGAGACGATAAGCCGTGCGTGGATATGAATCCATGATATAACTTAGGCCTGCCGTACTTACGACAGGCCTTTTTTCATATTTTTACCTCAGAAATGGGGGATTGGGAATAGAAAATAAAAAAAATATAGGAGAATAAATTATGGAAATGAAGGACATTTTGAACAGAATGTTGAATCACGAGGAACTTTCCCGTGAGGAAACCAAGAATATCATCGTGGGTATCACCAAGAGTGAGTTCCCTGAGGAGCAAATTACTGCTTTGCTTACCGGTTTGCAGATGAGAGGCGTTACCGTAGATGAACTGTTGGGTTTCCGTGATGGTATCTTGGCTACTGGCGTTCCTGCCATCTTAGATTGCGACCGATACATTGATGTGGTTGGTACAGGTGGCGACCGCAAGAATACTTTCAATATTTCTACTACCGCTTGCTTCGTCATTGCTGGTGCTGGTTATAAGGTTGCCAAGCATGGTAATTATGCGGCTACTTCTGTGAGCGGTGCTTCAAATGTCATCAAAAATCATGGAGTGCAGTTTACTGATGATTTGGATAAGTTGAACCGTTCTATCAATGAGGCTGGTATCGTCTATCTCCATGCCCAACTCTTTGCCAAGGCAATGAAGTTTGTAGGTCCTATCCGTAAGGCACTCCAATTTCCAACTGTATTCAATCTCCTCGGTCCACTGGTTAATCCAAGTCAGCCTAAATGCCAGTTGCTCGGTGTTGCCAACCTGGACCAGATGCGACTCTATAATCAGGTTTATCAGAAATTAGGTATCGATTATGGTATTGTAAATAGCATCGACGGTTACGATGAGATTTCCCTGACCAGTGATTTCAAGGTAACGACCAATCATTATGAGCGCATCTTCAAGCCACAGGATCTTGGTTTTGAATTTGCTAAACCTGAGGAAGTTAGAGGTGGTGCTACTGAGGAAGAGGCAAAGGAAATCTTTGATGCCGTACTTGAGAACCGTGCATTGCCTGCCCAGAAGAATATCGTACTTGCCAATGCCGCCTTCGGTATTCAGGTTATGGAGAAGGGAAAGAAGAGTATTGAGGAATGCGTGGAGATTGCACGAGAGAGCATCGATAGTGGCAAGGCACTCGCTACATTCAAGAAATTTGTAGAACTGAATAGTTAAAGGCTTTTTTAAAGGTAAAAAGGTAAAAAAGTAAAAAGGTAAAAAGAGCATTCTTGCTCTTAAAGGTAAAAAAGTAAAAAGGTAGGAAATGGCTGATATTTTAGAAGAAATTGTCGCTCATAAGCGAATAGAGATAGAACAGCGCAAGCGCTTCATCCAACCTCGGCAGATGATTTCCCTGACGGAACAGAAAATGCAGGCGGATGACGGACTGGTACCTGGAGGCAGCATGCGCAAGGCACTGATGGAGTCCTCTACGGGTATCATCGCTGAGTTTAAGAGAAAATCGCCGTCCAAGGGATGGATCAAGGAGGAGGGTAAGGCAAGTATCATCCCGTTGGCTTATCAGGAGAATGGAGCTTCTGCTCTCAGCATCCTTACCGATATCGACTACTTCGGCGGTTATGATGAGTTTATACAGGAGGCTCGCCACGTGGGGGTTCATATACCTATATTATATAAGAACTTCGTTATCGAGGAATACCAACTCCTGCAGGCGAGATATTGCGGTGCTTCTGCCGTACTCCTGATAGCTGCCTGTCTGACGAAAGAGGAATGTAAGCGTCTTCTTGATATGGCGCACCAACTCGGAATGGAAGTACTCTTGGAGATGCACAACGACCGGGATTTCGAATATGCAGAACTCGAACCTGATATGTATGGCATCAACAATCGCAATCTCGGTACGTTTGTTACCGATGTGGAAAACAGTTTCCGCCTGGCAGAGCAGTTGCCGAAGGATGTGTGCAGAGTCAGCGAAAGCGGTATCTCCAATCCGGAAGTTGTCAAAAGGCTCCGTGAGGAAGGCGGTTTCCGTGGCTTCCTGATGGGAGAGCAGTTTATGAAACAGGCTGACCCGGGACAAGGAGTTGCGGATTTTCTGAAGCAACTGGAAATCAATGATGCGTTCAGATGAAAATACTAACGAGAAAAAAGAAAGAGAAATGAATACAGATAAAATGTTGGTTAAGGTGTGTGGTATGCGTGATGCCGATAACATTCGCGAAGTATCCCAACTCGGGGTTGATATGATAGGATTCATCTTCTATCCGAAGTCACCGCGGTTTGTGCAGATGATCAGCAGCAAGGCTGGCATTATACCAGACTACTCGGAAGAGCGTATCGAACTTGCGATGGCGCGTAAGACTGCTGAGACTCAAAAGCAACCGGCAAGGGTGGGAGTCTTTGTGGATGATATGCCCCAGAACATCGTGACACGTGTCTATAATTACCGTCTCGACTACATCCAGTTGCATGGTAATGAACCTCGTGAAACCATCGAGAATCTCCGTGCTACCATCGATCCCGACATCAAACCCAATATCAGGATCATCAAGGCTATCAGCGTAAGCTCAGCCGAGGATATCCAGAAATATAAGGAGTATGCAGGCGCTGTTGACCTCTTCCTTTTCGACACCAAATGTAAGACGGTCGGTGGAAGTGGTGAGCAGTTTGATTGGCAAGTTCTGCAGCAGTACGATGGCGAGACCCCATTCCTCCTGAGTGGTGGTATCGGACCGGAAGATGTAGAACGGCTGAAAGCCTTCCAGCACCCGAAGTGTATCGGTATCGATTTGAATTCGAAATTTGAAATCGAACCTGCTCTGAAAGATGTGGAGAAACTCAGGAAATTCCTTTTAAAGGTAAAAAGGTAAAAAAGTAAAAAGGTAAAAAGAGCATTCTTGCTCTTAAAGGTAAAAAAATAAAAAATGAATAAGATAAATGCATTATTTGCAAACAATAAAGACCGCAAGCTTTTGAGCTTGTATTTCTGTGCCGGTTGTCCAACCTTCGAGGGCACAGGTGCTGTCATCAAATCCATGGAACGCCATGGCATCGATATGATTGAGGTGGGCATTCCTTTCAGTGACCCTTTGGCTGACGGACCAGTCATTCAAAGTGCAGGTACCAAAGCCTTGAAGAACGGAATGACCGTGAAGGCGCTCTTCGGTCAGCTCAAGGCCATCAAGGATGAAGTGCAATTGCCATTGGTTCTGATGGGTTATCTCAACCCTATCATGCACTATGGCATCGAGGCTTTCTTCCAGAGTTGTGTGGAGAGCGGTGTGAGTGGCACCATCATTCCAGACCTTCCTTTCGATGACTATCTGAAAGTGGTGAAGCCGATTGCCGACAAGTATGACATCCGTGTCATCATGATGATTACACCGGAGACCAGCGAGGAGCGCATCCGATTCATCGATGAGCATACCGATGGTTTCATCTATATGGTCAGTTCAGCCAGCATCACAGGAGCACAGAGTAGTTTTGGTGATGCCAAACTCGCTTATTTCAATCATATCAACAGTATGAATCTCCGCAACCCTCGTATGATTGGTTTCGGAATCAGTAACAAGCAGACTCTGACCAGTGCACAGGACAATGCAGCCGGTGCTATCATTGGAAGTAAATTTGTGACATTACTCAATGAAGTGGGTGATCCGGATAAGGCGCTCGAGCTGCTTTTCGAGGCACTCAAGAATTAAGTGAAGAGTGAAGAATTAAGTGAAGAGTGAAGAACGAAGAGTGAAGAATTCATCAGTTTCGTTTGTGACTCAAGGGCGAAAGCCTAATTTAACATTTAACATTTGTCATTTGTTATTTAATATTAGATTGCGATGTATCAAGTTGACGATAAAGGATTTTTTGGAAAATTCGGTGGCGCATACGTGCCAGAGATATTATATAAATGTGTGACAGAACTCCAGGAGGCTTACAAGCCTATCATCGAGAGTGAGGAATTCAAGAAAGAGTATTACGCTCTGCTGAAAGATTATGTGGGTCGTCCTTCACCTCTCTATTATGCCAAGCGCATGAGTGAGAAGTACGGATGCCAGCTCTATCTGAAGCGTGAAGACCTGAACCATACTGGTGCTCATAAGATCAATAATACCATCGGTCAGATTCTGATGGCAAAGAAGATGGGCAAGACCCGTATTATTGCCGAGACTGGTGCCGGTCAGCATGGTGTGGCTACAGCTACGGTCTGCGCTCTGATGGATATGAAGTGCGAAATCTTCATGGGTGCTACCGACGTTGAGCGTCAGCATACCAATGTGGAACGTATGAAGATGTTGGGTGCTAAGGTTAATCCTGTAAGAACGGGTAATATGACCTTGAGCGATGCCTGTTCAGAAGCTATCCGCGACTGGTGCTGTCATCCTCAGGATACTTTCTATATCGTGGGCAGTACGATGGGTCCACATCCTTACCCTGATATCGTGGCAAAGATGCAGAGCGTGATTTCAGAGGAACTGAAATGGCAGTTGGAAGAGAAGATTGGTCGTGATTATCCTGACTATCTTATCGCTTGTGTGGGTGGCGGAAGCAATGCTGCGGGTACCATCTATCACTATATCGATGACGAGCGTGTGCAGATTTACTTGGCTGAGGCTGCCGGTCATGGTATCGATACCAACTATACGGCTGCTACCATGCACTGCGGTACAGAAGGTATCATTCATGGTGCGCGTACCCTCGTGATGCAGACCGAAGACGGACAGATAGAAGAAGCCTTCACCATCAGTGCCGGTTTGGATTATCCAGGCATCGGACCAATGCATGCCGACTTGGCTACCCGTGGCCGTAGTCATGTGCTTGCCATCAAAGATGATGAGGCTATCTATGCTGGATATGAGTTGACCCGTATGGAGGGTATCATTCCTGCTATCGAGAGTGCCCATGCTGTGGCTGCCTTGAAGAAGATGAAATTCAAGAAGGACGATGTCGTTGTGCTCACAGTTTCTGGACGTGGTGACAAGGACGTGGAGACCTACTTGAGTCATAAGGAAATGGCTAAAGAATACGGAGATTTTTAAAATTAGAGGCTTTTAGCTTCACCATCAAGCGAAGCCTGCTTCATGCGGCTTTGAAATAGGCTTCGTTGGTCATTGAAGCCTGCTTCATGTGTCTATGCAATAGGCTTCATTTTTTTATCGTTTAAAATATGAGTAGATTCAATTATACAACAAAGACTCGCAAGATTCTCGCCGATCTCTATACACCGGTGGGAGTCTATATGCGACTTCGTGACATATATCCCCAGTCTGCCTTGATGGAGAGTTCCGACTACCATGGCTCAGAGAACTCTCGTTCCTTCATCGGCGTACATCCGATGGCAAGCATCGCTGTGGGACACGGTATCGTGACAGTCACTTATCCCGATGGCAAGGTGGAAAAACAGGAACTCCCTTCCTTCGGTGAGGGAAAGGGTGAGGAGTGTAAACTCGCCATCTCCAAGGCAATCAATGACTTTGTCAAGTCTTTCCATGTGGAGGGAGAGGGCAAGGACTTCTGTGGACTCTATGGTTTCACCACTTTCAATGCCGTACGCTACTTTGAGAATATCCCGGTAAAGGATACGACGATGGAAAAGAATGATGCGCCGGATATCTATTATATCATGTATAAGGACATCATCGTTTTCGATCATTACAACAATACGATGGAACTGATTGCGCTGAGTGATGCAGAAGGTTCTGCTGGTGAGGCTGAACTGGATGCGCTCCTGAAGGCTATCAACAAGGCAAATGTGAAACCATACGACTTCCATCCTGTGGGAGATACGACTTCTACGCTTACTGATGAGCAGCATAAGGAGAATGTAAGAAAGTGCATCCAGCACTGTTTGCGTGGTGATGTCTTCCAGATTGTGGTCAGTCGCCGTTTCGTCCAGAAGTATGAGGGTGATGATTTCAAACTCTACCGTGCGCTTCGCAGTATCAATCCGTCACCATACCTCTTCTATTTTGATTTCGGCGGATACCGTATCTTCGGTTCTTCTCCAGAAACCCACAACCGTATCGTAGGCAACAAGGCATTCATAGATCCTATTGCCGGTACTACTAAGCGTACAGGCGATATCGAACAGGACCGCAAGGCTGCTGAGTTCCTGCGCAATGATCCGAAAGAGAATGCAGAGCATGTAATGTTGGTGGATCTGGCACGCAATGACCTGAGTCGCAACTGTCATGGCGTGAAGGTAGATTTCTATAAGGATATGCAGTTCTACAGTCATGTCATTCATCTCGTAAGTCGTGTAAGTGGTACGCTTGATAAGGATGCTGATCATATCAAGGAGTTTATCGATACTTTCCCTGCAGGTACGCTGAGTGGTGCTCCTAAGGTTCGTGCCATGCAGATTATCTCAGAACTGGAGCCTCACAACCGAGGTGCTTATGGCGGTTGCATCGGATTCATCGGACTGAATGGTGACCTCAATCAGGCCATCGTTATCCGTACCTTTATCAGTCGTAATGGTGAGCTCTGGTTCCAAGCGGGTAGTGGTGTCGTAGCCAAGAGCAATGACCAGTATGAGTTGGAAGAGTGCAATAATAAGTTGGGTGCACTCACCAAGGCTATCCATATTGCAGAGCAGTTGTAAACACATTTTAAATGACAAGAAATGAAAGTAGTAATCATAGATAATTACGATTCCTTCACCTATAATCTGGCTCATCTGGTAAAAGAGTTAGGTGCAGAGGTGACGGTATTCCGCAACGATCAGTTCCAATTGCGCGAATTAGACCGTTTCGACAAGATCATCCTGAGTCCGGGACCTGGTATTCCTTCTGAGGCAGGTCTTCTGATGGATGTCATCAAGACTTATGCTGGCAGAAAACCAATGTTGGGTGTCTGTCTGGGTCATCAGGCGATAGGTGAGGCTTTTGGCGCCAAACTTACCAATCTCTCTGAAGTATATCATGGAGTTGCTACTCCTTGTACTCAGTTTGGTAATGATCCTATTTTTGCTGGTATGTCTAAGCGTATAGAGATAGGTCGTTATCATTCATGGGTAGTGGATAGAACAAATTTCCCAGAGTGTCTTGATGTGACAGCAGTGAGCGATGACGGTTGCATCATGGGTTTGAAGCACAAGCATTATGATATCCATGGTATTCAGTTCCATCCGGAAAGTGTACTGACTCCAGAGGGCAAGACGATTATCAGGAATTGGCTTGCCTTCGACGGTGAAGATTTTGATAAGAGTTGGGCATAATGGATATAAAACCTCGAACAGAATTTTCCGTGATAAAGGAAGACGAAAGTTCTCAATAGAAAAACAGCATATCAACCATCAATGGAAGATATGCTGTTGCTCTTTTCTCTTGGTGTGATATTGACATTCTTCACGATTGTGTTTTCAATGACATCCTTATTGAATGCCATTTTCTTATCAGTAGATTGGATGTTTTCGAAGGTGAAATCTACCAGACGGTACTTGTCGCTGGTGCCCACATCAAAGAAGTTGTCACAATCCATCTGGATGTTTTTGATGGTGATATTGTTGCACTGACTGAGTGGCATATCCTTGCGGTCGCCTGGTTTGAAGAACTGAGTCCAAGGGCGGACAACCAAGAAACTGCCTGTGGTGCCTGTGATATTATCTACCGTCACATACTCATAGTGCTGAGGAGTATCAGGGCGCATCTTCAACCAGAGTACGCGCTGTGCATTGCCCACCTTGATGTTTCGCAACACGATGTTGCGGTCTTTCACACTCTCGCTGCCCAAAGTCAGACAACCATGCACTCTGCCATAGTTGCAGTTCTGGATGAGCACATTATAGACCGGTCCATTCTCTGGTGCCTTGTCTGCCCAGGTTCCCTTACCGCCCTTGATGGCAATGGCATCATCATTTACGCTCATGAAGCAGCCTTCCACTAATACGTCGTGGCATACGTCGATATCGATAGCATCACTACTTGGTGCACGCATACCACTGGTAGGGGCGAAGATGGTGCATCCCAAGAAGCGGACATGGTCGCAACGATAGATGTGGTTGGTCCAGAAAGGACTGTTCTGGATGTGGACATCCTGTATGGTCACATGGCTCGAATTGCTGATATATACGAGTCGTGGACGCTGTGCATCCTTGTTGGTACACTGGCGGTTCCAGGTGCGACGGATCCAGAATTCCTCCCAGTAGTGATAGCCGTTACCATCGATGGTTCCGTTGCCTGCAATGGTAAAGCCATCACACTTATCAGCATTGATGAAGGCAGAGAAATACTTGCAGGTTTCCCCCTCGATACGGGTTTCCAAGACAGGGAAGTTGGCAATGCGGTCACTACCTTTCAGTTTACCACCCTCTTCGAGATAGAGATGGGTTTTCGGACGGAAGAATAGGGCACCGCTCTGATAGGTACCGGCAGGAACGACGATGACACCACCGCCATCCTTGGCAGCCTGATCGATGATAGCCTGTATAGCCTGAGTCTGAATCAGGGTACTGTCGTTTTTGACACCATAATCGGTTATCACATATTTCTTGCCAAGGGTATCTACATTCACCTTCTGTGCATTGGAGAACCAGGCATCCATCTTCGTACCGTCTGGCCAGAGTTCAGTCTGTGCCTTTTTCGCTTTCTTCAGTTTCTTGGCCGCATTGGTGCTTAATGGCGCAAAAGCCACCAAGCAAGCCATCAGCCAGATATATTTTCTCATAACTTTTTTACTTTTTTACCTTTTTACTTTTTTACCTTTAACAAAGCCTTTTTTACTTTTTTACCTTTAAAAGCTTGTAATACTCTGCCGCACCGAGCAGGAGGCAACCTGTGCCATAATCTTCGAAGTCTGGAACAGAAGTGAAGGTGACAGGCTGACCGGCAGCAGGATCCTTACCTGTGCCCTGGTTGTATCCAATGAAACCATCCTCGTGAACCGATGCAGCCAATGCCTTCCATGCTTTATCCATTGCTTTCTGATAGGTAGCTCTTGGCAGGATGCCCTGCTGCACACCCCATGCCATGCCATAAAGGAAGAGACCTGTACCAGTCATTTCAGGACCACCATAGTTGGCAGGACAAACGAGGCTCACGTTCCAATATCCATCCTCACGCTGGCACTTCAATATCGCCTTACTCATAGAGATAAAGTCTTTCTTCAGGTACTGGTAGTTCTTATCAGTCTTTGGCAAGGTCTGCATCACACGTACCAATGCAGCATATACCCAACCGTTTCCGCGGCTCCAGTAGCAATTGCTACCATCTTTCTCCTTGTAAGGTGGCACATAGTCTTTGTCTCTCCACCAGAGTCCCTCTTTTTTATTGAAAAGACCACCAGCCAAGGTGTCACGACTCCACTTGTAGGAGTTCATCGCATAGTCGAGATATTTCTTCTCGCCGGTCAACTTAGCATATTTGGCATAGACAGGCATAGCCATCTGTATCGCATCAATCCATGTCCAGTATGAAACGCGGTTGGTACTCATCTGATGGTCGAGGTTCTCCTTTACCTTACTCAAATCCTTTTTGCCGCCAGTCTGGATATAGCGGTCGATATAGGTTTGCTGGCAGCACTGGTTGTCGGCATCAGTATCATTCACGCTGCCACGGGCTGTCCACTTGTGATAGTCTGCCCAGCGGTCGGTATAGTCGAGGTAGCGCTGCTGAGGGTCTATCTCGTAGAGTGCCATCAATCCTTCGTAATATACGGCACGGGTCCAAAGGTTGCTCGTGCGTACCTTCTTGACATAGGTGTCGAGGGTTGGGTCACTGTACTTCGTCATGAAGTAGTTGTTAGTGCGCTGTGATACTTCCAGGATTTCCTTCTTTAGAGATTCCTTGTCAGATGCTGCTTTCACTGTTGCAACTTTCACGGCTGCATTCTGGGCAGACACAGAGGTCATGCCCATCAAGATGCAGAAGCTTGTCAGGATTAGTTTCTTCATTTGTACTCTTTGATTGATTATGTTCTTATTTTAAATTTGCTTATTTCTTATTGAATTTCCAAAACTTGCGAAATGAAAATGATTAGAGTTGGTCTTTCAATTCCACGAGTTTTACCGAACTGTTGAGTCCGCTTGCTACAGGAGTCCATTTCTCGTATGTGGTCTTTTTGTAGTCGATATCCACCACGTTGATTTCCTTCATCTTGCGCCATTTCACACCCTGTCGGTCGAGTTCTGCTATGTGGTTGGCAGGCAGGTTGGTTACCTCGATACGGATAGTATTCTTGCCCTTGTTCAGTGCGTCTTTGCAGTTGAGGATATATGGTACCGCCCATGCGCAGCCCACATATTTATTATTGATATAGACGCGTGCACTTTCACGGACATCACCTAAGTCGATAGCCCACTGTTTCTGTGCATCATCCTTCGACAGTTTGAAGGTGGTTTCATAAACACCTGTTCCCATCATCACCTTCGCCTTTTCGCTGAGATTTTCCCAACTCTTCAAGCCCTTGAGGTTGAAGGTCTCGCCCACCTTAGGAGCCTCCTCTGTGAATGACAGATTCCAGCTATTGGCGGTCAGGTCGATGGTCTTGCTATCCGCAGCAGCGATGGCTTCCTTGCCGCCTATCTTCACCTTGGAACCGAGTTTCCATTCGCTTACAGGCTTATCCGAGGTGATGAGAATGCGGCTCTCGCCACTCTTCAGGTTCACTTCGATGCCCTTATCGCCGATAGTGGTCTTGTGATATTTGCCCGTCATAGGGTTATACCAGATACCGTTCTTCTCGTTTACAGCCAGTGCTACGGTAGAAGTGATATCCTTGCCGGTGAGGTTGGCGATGAAGTAATGATGACCGATGCTGTTGTTGCGGCGGATCATCTTCAAGCCCAGGTTCTTTTTCATCATCTCCGGTTTTGCAGCTTGTTCCATCGCCTTGATGTTGTCGCCCTTGATAATCTTGGCTCCTTGCGCCTTCAAGTCGGAGATATGCTGGATTACATCGCTTGGCATGATATTGTTGCCTGGGATGATGATGCCCTTGTAGCGGGTACCAGCAGCAGTTTCGATCATACCATCTTTAAAGGTACAGGTGCGCAGGTATTTGTCGCTGATGTAGTCACAGTCGAAACCAGCCTTGTCGATGTCGAGAATCACCTTGATAAATTCCGGTGCTTTCTTCGCCATGGAGTGGATGTCGAACTGCATCAACCAGTTCTTGGTATCCTTGCGCCACATGTCTCTTACTGGCAGATAGACCAGAAAGTCGTTGTCAGGTAGTCCCCACTGCAGATAGGTCTGGCAGTTGGTGATGTACTTCATCAGTTCCGGTGCATCGCGCCAGATACTGTTGGTCGGACTCATATCCACCGATGCATAGAACTTCCATCCTGGCCATGGGTCGTTTTTAGGCGAGTAAGCTGTACCATGGAAGAACATGTGGTTTACGCCGGCGCAGAACATGAGGTCCATATCTGGTTTCATCTGACTCAGGGAAGTGCGGAAGTGCTCGGTGAGCCAGGTAAAGGTCTCGCTGGAGGTATATTTCTTGCCTGTGATATGGGCGGCAGATGGTGCATACTTGAGCATGCTGAGGTCGCTGAAATTAGGACGGGTCTTGCCCGGATCCTTGCGTAAGCCCTTGATGCCGAAATCAGTAAGACCGAATCCTTCTATCTCAGGGATATCTACGGCGGCATAACAGTCGATGAGGTTGGCTGGTGAACCATGAGCTTGATTGCGGGTAATGGCACCACGCTTGTTTGCCCACTTGGTCCACTGTTCGGTGAAGTTATGGAGCAGCATATCGCCTAATGTTTCACGGTAATCGCTTACCACCACGGCATCACCATCAAGGAATTCAGGGAACTTGTCCTGCAGTTTATATCCGTGCATCTTCTCAAATTCTGTCAGCAGGTTAGGAGTCCAGTTGGCTCCATATACCTCATAACTATCATTGAAGAAGGTATGTGGATACGGAATCTTGTTGGCAACGAAGGCACTATCGATATGTGCCAGATAATTAGCCACGGCAGTGGAGTCAAAGTGGTCGATGACGTATCCTTCTCCGCCCGGTGCAGCACGTTTAACTTTCTGTCGGGTGCGGCTTTCATAGAGAGCGATGACACGCTTTTTCCTGTTCTGTCCCTCAACTGGATATGCCTTGATGAGTTTCAGCTTGGCAAAGTCACGCTCTTTCTGAGGAACGTTGAATTCAATCTCCATCAATTTCTGTTTCACGTCAACGATCGTATCCACGAACACCGCCTTGCAGGCAGCTTCATTGATAGGCACCCAAGGACCACCAAAAGGCCAGCCGGTACCAGTAGCCATGTCGGTTTCAATACCTACCTTCTTATTTTCTTCTTCTACGAATTTGAGCATCTCCATCCATTTCGGAGAGAGATACGGAATGTCATTCTTATCATTTCCTTGCACACCATAGAGTGGCGTGATTTCTACGGCTCCAATGCCAGCCTTGGCATATTCGTCGAGGTTCCACTTTAGGTTCTCTTTATCTACAGCAGACCCCATCCACCACCATCTTACACCAGGTTTGGCTTCCTGAGTAGGGGTAGGGAGCGACAGTGCACCAGAATGCGACTGAGCCTGACTGCCGAGAGATGACAGCAGAGCTAATGCAAAGGAAAATCCGACAAATTGCGTTTTTAGTATCTTGTCCATATTGTTGTTGGTTTTTAAGTTTTCCTTATTGATTATTACTTCTTTGTTTATTTCTTCGGATGCAAAGATAGTGAAAAATACTCAATAACATCTGTCTTATGGTCCTTAAAAAAGTAAAATAGTACAAATATGTTAGGTGTTTTGCCAAAAAGTCAAGGAATCGCTAATAAAAAAGATGACCTCGCAAAACGTGAGGTCATCTTTTGCTTGTTATAGTCTTTTCTCTATCTTTTGTTTCAGTCTTTTCCTTATTCTTGTTTTTTTTCTTTATGCTTTTTCCCAATCCAGCAATCCTTTTCCTTCATCATCCAGCTCAATTCCCAGTCCTATCACTTCTCGCTTGTCAGCCTTGAACGGCTCTGTATATTGGTTCGAGATGATTTGCTTGATGGCAGCTTCCTTACCACCATTGTTCTTCAGCTTTAATTCTATTACATAGATATATCTCGAAGTTGTGGCGAGAATATCAATTCTACCTGTGGCGAGCATGTGCTCCACTTCAACCTTCAGTCCGATGGCATTGAGGATGGTGCTGATGATGAGGCGGTAGCGTTCTTTCATATCCATGGAGGCAAGCTTCTTGTTGCTATATGGCACATCGGCAATGAGAGCCTTCATTGATTTCATGGCTTCAGCCAACTGACCTGTTCCTAACTGGTAGTACAGATTGGCTTGCAATGACTGGCTATCGCCTTCCTCTCGCAAGGTTAAGGCTGGGAGTACCATCTCATAGAGAGCTTGCTTCACTTCCTCGTTAGGAAATCCCAAGACGTAGCCGAATTCATCGCTGTCCTTGATGGTGAGATAGCCCGACTGATATAGGAACAGGGCAGCTCCACCGCCTGTTACATCAGATTGCTCCAGTATATTTCGCAGGATGCGGCAATGGTCGAAATCGCCTAAGCGCAATTCGGCATTGTTTACAAATTTAGGGATGAGAGAGGTGGCGCCCGATGCAGCCCAGAAATTACTCAATCTGGATTGCTGTAGTGCATTGACCAGGCTATAAGGATTATAGATGTCCACCATGTTTTCTTCTGAGAAGTGGTATCCGTCGTAATAAGCCTTTAATCTATCATGGGTTTCCTGTACAGACCATTTGTTACGTGTTGCCATTTTTTCAATTTCTGGCATGAAATTCTCCAAAATTTCCTCTTCTGTAATACCGCAGATTGGGGTATATTCTGGTAAAAAACTGATGTTGGAAAGATTGTTGAGTACCGAGAACAATGAAATCTGGGTGAACTTGGTGATGCCCGTGATAAAGACAAGCTTTTCGTATTCATCAGCATTCTTAAGCACAGAGAACACGGTGCGATATACTTCCGTGCATGCCTTGTGTTCCGGAGTCATCCAGGAGTGCTGTAGGGGTGCATCATACTCATCAATGAGCACGGCAACCTGCAGGCCGGTCTGTTCGTATGCTGCAACGATGATGTTCTTGAATCGGTTTGACAGAGCGGTCAGGGATCTTGGTGTGATGCCATATTGGGCTTCGTATTTGGCGAAGGTCTCGTCAAAGTAAGCCTTGATGCCTTCGGGGGTGGCATCAGCCATGCTCATGTCGAGTCGAACAACGGGATATGATTTCCATTCTTTCTCTAATGACATGATTTTCAATCCCTCGAAGAGTTCTTTCTTTCCTTCGAAGTACGACTGTAGCGTATCGACAAGCAATGACTTACCGAATCGGCGAGGACGGCTCAGGTAATTATACGTATAGCCGTTGGTTACTAATTTCCAAATAATGTCGGTCTTATCAACATAGAGATAGTTCTCTTCTCTGATTTTCTTGAACGACTGGATGCCTGCTGGCAGCTTTCTGAGATTATAATTTGTCATATCCGATACTTTTTGAATGTTCGTACTTACTTGACTTCTGCAGCTTAACTTTTTGCAAAGATACAGAGAAAAAATGGTTATGCCAAGAAAAACCGGTATAAAAATGCTTAATGGCACGGGAAAACCAGACTATTCTTGATACCTCGCAAAACGCGAGGTATCAAGAAAAAAGAGGGTGCGTCACAGACTTATGATACACCCTCCCGCTTTAAAACGTATGTGAAGTTTGCAGAATATTACAAATCTGTTACAAAGATTAACGGTCATGTCGGTAAAAGCTTTGTATCACAATTATAGTTGATTCGCATGGCATTGGAGAATTCCTGCTAATTAAGAGAAATATGAATAAAAAGAAAGCCTACGGTAAATAATGTAAAATACTTTCTTGGTGTCGTGTGGGTGACAAAGGTGACGCAGGATACAGAAAACTCGTGTCACAGGTGTCACCCCATAAACTGGCTCCAATAAAGGGCTCAGCAGAAAACGGTGACAGGTGACACTTTTGAAGAGTATATTTATATGACTTACCGCGCGAAAATAGATAAAAGATTGATAATCAAAGGGAGACATCCAATTGGAGGGTAGTGTCTCCAATGCATAAAATAAAAGTTGAAAAATAGGTGTCACCGTCACTTTTGGGTAATTTTGTAAACTTATTTATTCTCGAATTAATTGCTCAAAGATTTTCTGTGACTTGTTTCGATATAGCAAATAACTTGTTTACGACCTCTAAATGACTTGTTTATGACCTCTAAATGACTTGTTTACGACCTCTAAGTGACTTGTTTGCGACCCTTAAATGACTTGTTTCGATATAGCAAATAACTTGTTTGTGTATTCTTAAAGACCGAATAATGTAGATGATTTTTATTAATTTTATTTAATTATTTATTTTTTTTGGAATTTTTGCTTGATTTCTCCTAAAAAATATTACCTTTGCACTGAGAAAAATCTATTGGTCACTTTCATAAGTCAACGAGAAAATAATAACATATCAACGAGTATAATTTATTAAAGACAAGGTTCATGAGAAAAAATCACATGATGATTGCAACTTTGGCCATGCTCTCTGTTGTGGGTTCTGCGCAGTATGCCAGGGCACAGCAAACAGGAACAAACCAAAATGCAAAAGAGTGGGGGGGTAAAATCCTCTCTACAGTAAAAGGAGTCGTAATCTCTGCCGAAGATGGTATGCCTGTTATAGGCGCCAGCATTATGGTAGGAGGTGGACAGGCACAAGCTATAACAGATGAAAACGGATGTTTCCAGTTGTCAAACGTCCCAGCTAATAGCAAGTTGAAAATCTCTTATATCGGTTTGGTAACGGCTTTTGCAACCCCTTCTGCTAACATGAAGGTAACGCTGCAATCAGACAGTAAGCACCTTGATGATGTGGTGGTTACTGGTATGTTCAACCGTAAAAAAGAAGGTTTTACGGGTTCGGCAGTAACTATCAAGGGAGAAGATCTCAAAAAATTCAGTACAAACAATATTGCGAAGTCTATAGCAGCAATGGCTCCAGGTTTGAATATCATGGAGAATAATCTGGCTGGTTCAAATCCAAACAGTCTTCCTGATATGCGTATGCGTGGTGGTGCCAGTATGGATTTGAGTACGACATCTTCTGATGTACAGGCTGTACAGGGAGAATATGAGACTTATGCCAATCAGCCGCTTCTTATCATGGACGGATTTGAAATCTCCGTACAGACTCTTTCTGACCTCGACCCTGATCGTGTCGCATCGATTGTTGTCTTGAAAGATGCTGCTGCTACTGCTATCTATGGTTCCAGAGCAGCAAATGGAGTTATTGTAATCGAAAGTAAAACTCCTAAACCAGGTAAAATTTGGGTTACATATGGTGGTGAGATGCGCATCGAGGCACCAGACCTGACAGGCTATAATCTGATGAATGCTCGTGAGAAACTGGATGCAGAATATAAGGCTGGAGTCTATACTGATGGTGGTGAAACGATTGATAGATGGAATCTCTACCAGTCTAAACTTAAAAACGTTCTCTCTGGTGTAGATACATATTGGCTCAGCAAGCCATTGCGTACATCCGTACAGCAGCGTCATACTGTAACCTTGGAGGGTGGTGATGAAGCTTTGCGTTATCGTATGTATGTTGGTTACAATAACTCACCTGGTGTGATGAAAAATAGTGGTCGTGATGTACTTACCGGTATGCTCGACTTCCAGTATCGCATGAAGAAGGTATTGTTGAAAAACAGTATCACTCTCGAAAATTCTACTGCTAATGAGTCTAACTATGGAAGTTTTAGCGAATACACAAAATTGAATCCATATCTGACTCCATACGACGAGAATGGTAACATGAAGAAGATGCTTGATGATTTCTCTGCTACCAACTCTGCTACCGCCTCTTATCCTAACCCACTTTATAACACAACTTTCCACAGCAAGGATAAGAGCAAGAACTTCTCTGTGCGTGAATTGTTCAAAGTAGAATACAATCCTACCAATGAACTTCGTTTTGAAGGTGCTTTCTCACTCTCTAAGAGTGTGGGACATCATGACGTGTTCCGTCCTGCACAGCATACTGCTTTTGATGGAATTACTGATCCGACATTGAAAGGTGATTATCGCCGTACACAGAATGAGGCTGTCAATTGGGGCGTGGATTTGACTGCCAGTTGGAATAAGCAGATTAAGGATCATTACATTACTACCAATGCCCGCATGAGTATTCTTGAGAACAGTACTGATTCTTATGGAACTTATGTGACTGGTTTCCCAAATGATAATATGGATGACCTGCTCTTCGGTAAGAAATACAATGATAAGGTGACGGGAAGCGAGAATACAAGTCGCTCTATCGGTTGGGTGCTCAGTGCCGGTTATTCTTATCTTTATAAATATTCTGTAGATTTCAATGTCCGTCTGGATGGTTCTTCTGAGTTTGGTACCAACAATAGATGGGCACCATTCTGGTCTGCCGGTCTTCGTTATGATGTAAAGAAGGAGGCTTTCTTCAAGGATATTCCATGGCTTTCTGACTTTGTTATCCGTGGTACTTATGGTACAACTGGTGCGCAGGGCTTCTCACCATATCAGGCTCATAGCTACTATAACTATTCATTGCTTCTGCCTTATCTGTCTTCTGATGGTACAGGTGCAGAAATCATGGCGATGCATAATGAGAATCTGAAGTGGCAGACAACCAAGAATACCAACCTTGCATTGGAGTTGGGTTTCCTCGATCATCGTATCACAGCAAGAATCGAACACTATAACAAGGTAACCAATAACTTGGTGACCAATGTGACATTGGCTCCATCTGTCGGTTTCACCAGTTATCCAGAGAACGTAGGTAAGATAGAGAATAAGGGATGGGAAATCAGTCTCTCAGGAATCCCATACCGTAATGCAGCTAAGCAGTCTTATTGGACAATTACCGTAAATGGTTCTCACAACAAGGATAAACTCGTAGAAATTTCAGAGGCTATGCGCCATATCAACGAGTTGAGTACCAAGAATCTGACGGACAGTCCTTTACCACGTTATGAGGAAGGTTATTCTATGTCCAGTATTTGGGTTGTTCCTTCTCTCGGTATAGACCCAGCGTCTGGCGATGAAGTTCTCGTAAAGCGTAATGGAGAATTGACAAGTGCTTCCAACTATAGTGGTGTGGATGCCGTACCAATGGGTAATACAGAGCCTACATGGCAGGGTTATATCAACTCATCCTTTACTTATATGGGATGGGGAATGGATGTAAGTTTCCATTATAAGTTTGGAGGACAGGTATATAACCAGACTTTGGTTGACAAGGTAGAGAATGCCGATTTGGTTTACAATGCCGACCGTCGTGTGACACAGTTGCGCTGGCAGAAGCCTGGTGACCATTCCCAGTTCCGTGCACTCAACCCACATGGTCAGGGTACCAAGGCAACCTCCCGTTTTGTGATGGATGAGAATGTATTCCAGGGCAGCACCCTTTCATTCTACTATCGTGCAGATACCAAGAATACTAAGTTCCTCAAAAACTGGGGGTTGACATCTGCTAAGTTGGGCTTCACCATGGAAGACCTCTTTTACCTCTCATCGGTAAAGCGTGAGCGTGGTCTCGACTATCCATTCTCCCGCCAATTTACTTTCTCATTGAACGTAGCATTCTAATCAATAAATGACGAATATAATTATGAAGAAATATTTCTATATATTGGTGTTCGCAGTCTTGATGGGAGGTTTGACTTCCTGCAATGATTGGCTTGATGTATCACCAAAGGACAGAATCCCTGCCGACAAGATGTTTGAGTCGGAGTCAGGATTCAAGGATATCCTTACGGGCGCTTACCTGAAGTTGGGTACTGCTAATCTTTATGCGGGTGACATGAAATATGGTTATCTGGATGAGTTGGCAGGTCTATACTGTGATTATCCTGGTTATAATACAAATAGCGTGTACAACCAGGCTATTGTATTCGATTATACCAACCAGTTTTTGAGTAAGAAGGATAATCTCTATCTAGAGATGTATAATGTAGTGGCAAACCTGAACAATCTGCTGCAGAATATTGAGACCCATCGAGATGTATTGAAGACCCCACATTACTATGAGTGTATCAAGGGAGAAGCATTGGGTTTGCGTGCTTTCATCTATTTTGATCTCTTGCGTCTTTACGGTCCTATTTATAGTGAGCATCCAACAGATGCTGCTATTCCATACAAGACTACATACGATAAAGAACCGACACCGGTTTTGCCTGCTAATCAGGTGGTAGAGAAAATCTTGGAAGACCTGAAGGCTGCAGAGGCTCTCTTGAAAGATAATGATCCATGTGATTTCCATACAGATATAGAAAAGCGTACAGACTTCCTTTCAAACCGTGAGTTTCGTATGAATCTTTATGCTGTCAAGGCAATGATGGCTCGTGTATATTGCTATTCTGGTCAGAACGATCTTGCAGTCCAGTATGCTCAGGAGGTTATCGATGCCAACAAGTACTTTACTCTGTATAAGAGTCAGACAGCATCCAATTACAATTCCATCCGTTATGGTGAGCAGATTTTCGGTCTCTCTGTAAATCAGTTGAACAATACGCTTATCAGCAACAGTATGGATATGGAAAATACAAGTGTACAGCAGCGTTATGGTATGACTGCAGATATGTTTACCAAGGTGTATGAAGGTATCACTTCTGACTGGCGCCAGAATGTTGTAGCATTCAACTGGGACGAGAGCCATCAGTATGCATTCTGTCTGAAGTATAATCAGGCTCCTTTGGCCAATACATATTTATATAGTGGTGCAGATGCAATTCCATTGATTCGTTTACCGGAGATGTACTATATCATTGCTGAGTGTGCAGCAAATGCAGAAACGAGTGCTGAGGCTCTGAATACAGTCAGACTTTCACGCGGTATTCCATATAGCGATGAAATTCATACATTGGGTTATGATGATAAGGATGTTACTTCTGAAGAAAACAAACAGCAGACTCGTCGTATCAATGAAATCATGAAAGAATATCGCAAGGAGTACTATGCTGAAGGTCAGTTATTCTTCTTCCTGAAAGCTCATCACTATACCACCTACTATGGTTGTGGTGTAGCCAATATGACCAGTAAAGAATATCAGATGCCATTGCCAGACAATGAAAAGATCTTTGGCAATAATACTACAAAATAAGAAGATTGAAAAATATGAAAAAAATATTGTTTTATATGTCGGCGCTGGTACTGTTCTTGAGTCTTACCAGTTGTTCGAAAGAAGAAATTGACATGTACAATCAGAATCCTCGCATCAATTTCGACTATCGTACTGTATATAGTGAATTGCGCGATAGCGATTATGTGAAGATGAAAACAGACCCTTATCGCCGTGATAGTGTACGTGTGAGAATTATGGGTGATTTACTTACTGCCAATCGTGATTTCTGCATCAAGAAGACGGATAACAGTTCCTATGCCAATACCCTTGACATTCAGTTGGATGACAAATATACTTATTCGGCTCTTGATACTGTATGCCAGTATGTATATTTCAAGGTTAAGCGTCCTGCCTATAAGACAGGTAGAAAAACCTATGGTTGTAATCTGGAATTTGATCTTACCAATCCAAACCATCAGTTTGAAAAAGGATTTGTAGAGGATAATTCGGTAGAGGTCAACTACGTTTGGGATATTACAGAGCCTGAGACATGGAGCGACTGGTCTTGGTTGGGTGTAGGTGAATTCAGTCCTATCAAGTATTGCTATATGATGGACGTATGGGGAAGAACACTTGATTCTTTCATTACTCCTGATGGTTATGCATACGATGATGATGAGGCTAATGCTGCTCTCCAGCAACTGGATGCAGCCTATAAGGCTTATAAAGCGGAGCATGGTCCAATACTTGATGAGAATGGTAACGATATCTTCCCAGATGAAGAAGAATAAAAAAAGAGTAAATCATGAAAAAAATATATTTATATATTCTGGGCCTGGTGTCTATGACGCTCGTCCAGAGCTGCTATGATGACAAGGGCAACTATGATTATCATGCTGTGAATGATATGAAGGTGGAAATCCCTGAGGCAAAAATCCGCATGCCAAAGGAGAACCCTGCAACGGTTACGTTGACGCCTGAGTTGACACAAACTCTTGCCGAGAATGAGGACAATCTTACTTTTGAATGGAAAAAATTGAAGCCGGATGCTAAGATTGGTTCTATGCGTCTTGCTGACTATACGGATTATTCTATAGGAAAGATTTGTCAGGTAGAAGTAGAACCAAATAATCCAGAGAGTATTGGTATGATGCTCATTGTTACCGATAAGGCCACAGGTCAGAAATGGTATCAGTTGGGCAAGGTTGCTGTAGTCAAGCCTTTGAATCCTGCTTGGTTTGTGCTTCAGGAAGATGCCGATCAGAAGGGCATTGTAGGAGCTATTGAGGGTGATCCAGATGGCTTCTTTGCCTATGCTGATGTGTTTAAGTCAGAAACTGGTGAATCTTTTGCTCTTGAGGGTAAGCCATTGGCTATTGCTGCCAAGGGTAATTATGGTTATGGTTCTATGGGTGGAACGAAGTTTGCCAACCTGACAATTGCCACGGATAAGAATATTGCAACATATTCTCCAAGTACACTCACCATGAAGTATGGTACTAATAAAATTCTGTTTGAGAATGCACTTAACAATGTACCAGTCAATTTGTCTTATTATAAAATGGACAAGAAGGGTGAGATGTTTGTGACGGACAAAAAGGCTTATTTCGCATACGATGACGGATGGTGTGTTCCATATTCCGTATATGATAAGCAGGTTAATTCCGATGGTGAGGAAGAACAAGTAGCATTTCTACCTACATGTTCTGCTACTTTCAGTAATTATGTCCTGGCATATAATCCAGCAACTCATCGCTTCCGCATCGGTAGTGCTTTTTCTTCTATGATGGATTATTTCGGCACATCCTACTACTACTCTCAGTATTATCGTAAGGGTTCCCAATGGAAAGACAAAAAGCCATTGGTGTTCCGTGATTTGTCAGAGGATGCCGACGGCAATTATGCCTTTGATCCAAGCAATGTAGATGCGTCTCTGCAGATACTTGATATCTTGCGTGGTGGAGATAATGGTAACTATGCTTATGCCGTTATGGCAAGTGAAGGGGCTTCACAGATTACTGTTTTCCGTTTCAGCAATGCGGATGATCCGCTTTGTGCAGGAAAATATACAATCGATCTGGATCCTTCCATCGATTTGAAAACTGCCAAATTTGCAGCTTCTCAAGCATATTCAGCCCATTTTATTTTCATGGCTGCTGGTAATAGCGTGTATCGTATAGATATGGAGCGTCAGAAGATTGAGAAAATCTACAGTTATGACGCTGATGCTAATGCCAAGATTGCTTGCCTGAAATTCCGTGACCCTGAGGATGCAGAAAATGGTAATGGCATGATTCTCGGATTCGGTATCAATACTTCTGCAGGTCAGGGTTTGCTGGGCGAATTGAAACTGACTATTGCGGGTGATGTAGATAGGAGTGAAAATGCTTCTTACATTTTCCAGGATGCAAATAATAGATTTGGCAAGATTGTAGATATCTCTTATAATTATGAATAATCTCAAGATTTGTTTTGAGATAATCTCCTAATGACTGAGAATAATCCATGATGAAAATAAGAATATTATTATCTATAGTATTTAGTTCTGCCTGCTCGCTCATAGCGAGCGGGCAGAATCCGTTTGTTGGTACTCTTCCTGCTGATGCGAAGTTGACAAAAGGAATGTTTGATACTTTTGAGTCTGATGGTAAGATGTACTGGTCGATTCCTGATTCGCTTTTCGACCGTGAGTACAGTGTTACTACTACCATTTTGAGTGCTCCCGAAAATCCAAACCGAAGTAGTGAAACTAAGTATGGTTATGCAGGTGACCTCATCGGTCCCCTTTTCTTTTCGCTTCGTAAGCAAGATGGGGAGGTGTATATGACGGATCCGCAGCATAAGTGGATACTGGCAGATTCTACAAGTGTTTTTTCTAAGATCGCGATGCTCACTCCGCAGGAGCGTCTCTACAAGCGTTTGCCTGTCATACAGGAAAGCAAAGGGCATACGCTTATAGAGATAGGAAATACATTGAAGAACTTTACCCTCTTTGGTATGGAACCTGCTTATTACGACATGAAGATCAGCATGCGGAATAAGGAAAAAGACCGCATCCTCGATGTGAAAGGGAAAAATGATTGTATTCTGTTGCGTATGTCGCGCACCTACAGTAATTTAGCAATGCCTCTTCCTGGTAAGCCAATCCAGAATTATCAGGGCATTTGGGAAACTGGAGTCTGTATCAGTCTTATGCCTAAACAACCTATATCTGTGAAACGTGGTGACGGAAAATCGTTTTTTGAAATCAATAAGTTTGTGCTTTCTGCAGATGGTATCCGAAGTCGCCTTCCTGTCATTAAGCGTTGGCGGTTGGAAATTCGTCCTGAGGATAGAGAACGGTATCGCAGGGGAGAATTGGTGGAACCGGTGCATCCTATCATCTTCTATGTAGATCGGCAGTTCCCGAAGATGTATCAGAAGTGTATCATTGAGGCGGTTCGTGAATGGCGTCCTGCGTTTGAACAGGCAGGTTTTAAAAATGCCATTGATGCCCGTTTGGCACCTACATCGGAAGAAGACCCTGATTTCTGTATGTATGATAGCAGATATCCTTATATCTCCTGGAAGATATCGGCTACGAGTAATGCTTATGGACCTACGCCTTGTGAGGGAAGAAGCGGAGAAATCAACGGTTGTCATGTTGGAGTGTTCAGTAGTGTGATGAATATCGTGCAGAATTGGTATTTTGCTCAATGTGGTGCTGTTGATCCAGAGGCTCGTAAGATTATCTTGCCGGAGTCATTGCAATGTGAGCTGTTGAAGATGGTGATAACCCATGAGGTGGGGCACAGTTTGGGATTAGAGCACAATCATAGTGGTAGTAGCCATGCTTCTATAGAAAATCTCCGTGATAATGATTATCTGGACAAGCATGGCATGGGTAGTTCTATTATGGACTATGTTCGTTTCAATTATGCTCTTCGTCCGGGTGATCATGTAGCGCTTCGCAATCGCCGTATTCAATTGGGTGAATACGACCGTTGGGCAATAGAATGGGGGTATCGGGAGTTTGAAGGTAATACACCAGAAGAGCAAGAAAATGCCAGATGGAAATGGTATGAGCAAAAGAAAAAGGAATGTCCAGAATTAGCTTTCTATGACGCTCGGGATATCCGTTCTCAACAAGAAGACTTGGGTAATGACCATGTGGCTATCAACAGTTGTGGTATCGAAAATCTCAAATACTTATGTTCTCTTGATATCTGGAATCCGAAAACGAACTTGGAAAAGCAAGTGATGGAAGGACGGTATAAGGCTTTGATAGAGCATTATAACCTCTGGACTGGTCATGTGTTTGCACATCTGGGTGGTTATTATTATGGTGATAATCATTATGATACCCCTGAATATACACAAAAAGTCTTGAAATTCTTGCAAGATTATGTGGTAACTCCTCCCGGTTGGCTTTTTGATTCCAAAATCATGTCACATCTTCATGTAGATAGAAAGAAGGAAATCAAACATTTTAAATCAGAGCAACAACAGCATTTCGATTATGCAATGGAGCGAATAGAGAAAGCCAAGGCAAAAGAGAAGGATGAGATTCTTGTCAAAACATTGGAGACGCTATTGACTGAGGTGAAAACGATGAAGGAAAAGATGGAGACTGCTTATAAGAGCTGGTAATCCTGGCGCATATTCAGTCTTCTATTTTAGACCAGAAAAAGATATAAATATCATTTAATATTGACTCATAATCAAATGATGAAACATTATAAAAGCTTTTTAATTATGTTTTTCTTATTCTCTTCTTTTAGCCTGCTACAGGTTATGGGAGAAGAAAAACAAACAGTTGTTCCTAAGCCATTTGCTGAATTCTTATCGGAAAATATGAAAAAGACGGATGGCGCTTTTCCTGTTTATCAGGAAGGTAATCGTGTTTATATGGAATTCCCAAGAAAGTGGAACGGTCGTGAGATAGAGGTAAGTGGGCAGATAGATCATGGCTTTGGTATGATCAACCGTTCTGTCAATTCATTGGGTGTAGTGCGTTTGTCCATACCAGATTCGATGACCGTTGAGTTTCTTCAACCGTTCTACACTGAGCGCATCATGGATAGGAAAAGTACATACTGGGATGCATTCAGAGCTTCTAATGTGCCTGTTGCTGGTGAGGAATATCCTGCAGTCGCTATATCCCAAGATGGCAATCCGATTATTGATATTACTGATGTTGTGAAGGGTGAAAAAGAATGGGTGAGTTATTCACAGTACCCGGAGGTTCGTTCGTTGGACCCAGATATGAGTAAGTTGAATTCTGTTCAAGTTATTTCACCGCAGAAGGGGAACTCTTCTGGAAGAGAAGAAGTTGTGCTGAAGGTGGTCAGATACCATGAGGCAGAGTCAGAGCAGTATGCATTCAACAGTATGGCTATTATTTTGCCGAATGGAAGTAAACCCTTATATTTGAGTATCTGTCTCCGACTCTTACCGGAGAAGGATATGCCTATACGTTTAGCTACTGAGGGTCTGGATATTCAGACTATTCATTTCAAGGATTATTCACAGAATCCTTATACGGTTGTTGATGATTCTCTGGTGATGAGGCTACAGCCGAAGTGTGCTTGTATGGTCTATGTTGATAGTCTGGTTCCTAATAAGTATAAAGAGGCTTTGCAGAAGGGAATTTTATCATGGAATGAATCTTTGGCAAAGGCAAAAGTTAAATTGAGAATTCATTTGAATTCCATCAAGTCAGGAATCGATGCAGCCTCTGTACCTTTTTTAGTGTCTTACGACATGGGAAAGGTTGGTGTTTCCTCTCAGAAGATAGTGCATCCACGTACTGGTGAAATATTATCTTTTCGTATAAATATTGGGCATGATTTCAAGAAATCATTTAAGCCAGTAGAATTACAGAAATTAATCCATCAGGAATTTGGTCAAGTTTTGGGATTGAGTAAGGTCTCTGATGATGCAGCGCAGGTGAATGCTTTATCTTATCTTTATTGTGTACAGAAAAGTAAAAATGTGTATCAAGATAGGGAATTCATTACTAAAAAGTAAGTGACTGTAATTCCTGACTGTAATGACAGCAAAAAAATGGTATTTGCCAAAACTCATAGCCAAAATATCAAAACCGAAGGTAGGCAAAACGGAGAAATCTTTAATTTTGCACTCGAATTTAAATAAGACTAAAAACAAATAAATATATTATTTAAAAATGAGTAGCATTTTAGAAGGTCGTCCTGCCTTGAAAAAGGAGGTTGATAAGATTGCAGAAGTTGCCGGATATCTCTGGCAAAACGGTTGGGCTGAACGTAATGGTGGTAATATCACTGTCAACATCACCGACTTGGTGGATGACGAAATCAAGGCTTTGCCTGCCATCAGTGAGGTGAAGCAGATTGGTACTGCATTGCCAGCCTTGAAGGGATGTTATTTCTTCTGCAAGGGTACAGGTAAGCGTATGCGCGACTTGGCTCGATGGCCTATGGATAATGGTTCTATCATCCGTATCTTAGACGATTGCGCCAGCTATGTAATTATTGCAGATAATCCTGTAATGCCTACCTCTGAACTTCCAAGTCACTTGAGTGTTCATGCTCGTTTGATCGAGAAGGGAAGCAACTATAAGGCTACTGTTCATACTCATCCTATCGAGTTGATTGCCATGAGCCACAACAAAGCTTTTATGGGCAAGGATGTGTTGAGCAACTTGCTCTGGAGTATGATTCCAGAGACCAAGGCTTTCTGTCCGCTCGGTTTAGGTATCGTTCCTTACCAGTTGCCAGGTAGTCTGAAATTGGCTGAAGAGACTCTAAAGGAATTGGAGGAGTACGACGTAGTGATGTGGGAGAAACATGGCGTCTTTGCTAAGGGTTTGGATGTGATGGATGCTTTCGATCAGATTGACGTGCTCTCTAAGAGTGCGAAGATCTACATTGATTCCAAGTGCATGGGATTCGAGCCTGCTGGAATGAGTCAGGAGGAGATGGCTGAAATGACCAAGGCTTTCAATCTCCCTCGATAATTGTCGCTTCAAATCTTCATTTTAAATTGAATTGTAACAAATATTTAGTATCCTCAAATACATATATAAACCAAGATACATTTATTTATAGACAAAGTATGGTTTAGTAGATTTAAGTTTTGATGTGTTATATGACACATGCTATAGGTTAGAATTTAGGTTTTAAGAGTAAAGATGATGAACCCCGGACATTGTGAAATGTTCGGGGGTTATTGTTATATGCTGTTAGTCTGCCATGACCTTCAAGCGGTCCCTCGGGGATCACGTGATGGGGAACCGATGAACATGAGACGAGCAACTGTTGCTCACGAGACGGGCAACAAGTGCCCAAATAGGTGAACCAAATCTGGGCAATATAGATGTTATTCTATGTTTTTTACTTGTTATACAAATGCAAATTAATATGATTGGTTTCTTCTTATACCATTGATATTTATCTGCATCAGATAAGCTGAGGCAAGAAGCAAGAGACGATGAGTACTAATATACCTACCAGCAGCACGCCAATGGTCTTGCCCGAACAGCCTTTCCATTCTTTCAGGATGATGCCCCATACATTGGAGAATACCACATTGAGAGCCATCAGGATGCAGAAGGAAAGGGTTGTGAGAACGGGTGATTCTGTGAGGAATCCCTTGCCCAATGACAAACCGAAGAACTGACTGTACCAAAGTCCACCTGCTAAAGCACAGAACTGAAGGTTGTTGCCCCATACCTCCTGTTTCTGATAATCGCCCCAAGTATGGTTCTTGGTATTCTGATAGAAACAGTAGATGGCATTGGTTACAAAACCGCCCAGTGTCACGAAGAAAGTGGCAGGGAGTGTCTTGTACATGTCTGGAGTGAAACTGCCGAAATGAATGTCGCTGCCGAAGGCAAGACCTACGTTGAAGCAACCGCTCATGAAACCTGCTAAGAGGGCTATGGCGAGACCCTTAGGAAAGTTGAAGTCCTTCACTGCTGCCTTCTTTTCTTCCTCTGACAGTGATGCTGCTTTCATGCTGCCTGCTACACCGATGATGGCGATACCCACGAGGGTAACCACTACACCGAGTATCACGCTGAATGTAAGCGAAGAGAGGGCATTCATCTCTGGGAAGAAGATGTTGAGCAAAACGGGTCCCATGATGGTTCCCAGACCCGCACAGGTTCCAAGGGCGATACTCTGGCCGAGAGCCACACCGAGGTAGCGCATGGAGAGGCCGAAGGTAAGTCCGCCCACGCCCCAAAGCACACCGAAGAGCATGGTCATCGCTACGTTGAATCCGTTACCATCGAGCAATTCAAAGAAAGAATGTCCGTCTGGTACAGCCAATAAAGCTCCTAAGAAGGGCAGTATCAACCAGGCGAATACTCCCTGTACCAACCAGTAGGATTCCCAACTCCAATCTTTGATCTTGTTGATTGGCACATAGCAACTGGATTGGCAGAAGGCACCCACGGCTATGATTAAAAGTCCTATTAATATTTCCATAATTGTATAATTAAAGTGAAGAGTGAAGAACGAAGAGTGAAGAATTCAAATGCTTTTTTAGACATAAGACTATTGAATTCTTCGTTCTTCACTCTTCGTTCTTCACTTACTTGCGGTTAGCGAGAACTTCTGCCTCGTACTTCTCAATGTCAGCGATGTATTCCTCACCAACAGGAATGTTGTTCTTCAGGTTGAAGTAATCATATACTGCGCCGAATGGCAATGTCTTCTCTTCTTCCAAGAGAGCAAGACGCTGGAAGAGCTTGCCTTCATCCTCGTACTTGCGGAGGGTGTCGAGAGGCTCAAGGAATGCCTGCAACAATGACTTCTGGGCAGCACGTACACCGATGATGTAAGCACCGATACGGTTGATAGAACCATCGAAGTAGTCGAGACCGATATGAGCACGGTCGAGGGCATTGGCGCGAACCAACTCTGAGAAGAGGTTGCGAGTATTGTCGTCGAAGAGTGTTACGTGGTCTGAATCCCAGTGCATTGGGCGAGATACATGGAGCATCAACTCTGGTACGAAGAGCAGGAGTGCTGAAACTGCATCTGATACGTTCTCTGTTGGCTCATAGTGACCTGTGTCGAGAGTGTACATCACATTGTTCTTAGCGCAGTAGCCAGCGTAGAAGTCGTGAGAACCTACGGTATAAGCCTCCAAGCCAATACCGAAGAGTTTAGCTTCGAGACAAGACTTCATGTTAGGCAACTCCTCTGCCAAGATCTCATCAAGAGAGTTCTTCAAAATCTCACGATAGCGTCCCTTCTCTACTGTGATATCCTTAGAACCATCATGTACCCAGATGTTCATGATACATGGATCGTTCTGGAACTTACCCATTGCATCAGCGATACGGCGGCAACGCTTGGTGTGCTCAATCCAGAACTCACGGATAGCAGGGTCTGGGTTTGATAAAGTGAGGTTGCCACTCAATGGGTGAGAGAAAGAAGTAGAGTTGAAATCGAGCTTCATGTTCTGCTCCTTTGCCCACTGCATCCAACCTGTGAACTGATCTACGGTTACCTCGTTACGGTCGATTTGCTTGCCACCGAACTCACCATATATCTCGTGGAGATTGAGACGGAAGGTACCAGAGAGGAGAGAGTTTACCTTTTCAATATCCTGTCGGAGTTCATCGATATTGCGCGCCTTGCCAGGGTAGTTGCCTGTGCTCTGGATACCACCAGAAGCAGCCTCGCCACGCTCGAAACCAACTACATCGTCAGCCTGCCAGCAATGCAGAGAGATAGGAGTTTTCTCCAATGTCTCGATAGCCTTGTCGGTATCTACACCCAGAGCAGCATAGCGCTCTTTTGCAATCTCGTAATTCTTCAAAATCAAATCTGCTTTCATAATTGTCTTTAAGTTTTATATTGTTAATCTTTTATTGTTTATTTCTTTCTTTACCTTTTTACTTTTTTACCTTTTTACTTTTTTACCTTTTTACCTTTAAAAACTTCTCGTAAGCTGCATCCCAAGCATCCTTGTCCTGTGGCTCGAATTTCTTCAACTCCAGAGAGTTGGCGATGATTTGTCGCATTTCCCAGATATCCTTTACCAAGCCGGAAGCCTTAGCCTGCAGCATGATATTTCCGATAGCTGTACCTTCTTGTGGACCAGCAAGTACTGTTACGCCACAACTGTTGGCTGTAAACTGGTTGAGGTATTGGTTGAGAGAACCGCCACCGATGATGTGGAGCACGTTGATATCGAAATCTGCAAATTCTTTGAGCCATGTGAATACCTGACGGTAGCGAAGGGCAAGACTTTCGAAGATGCAGCGACAGAACTCGCCGTAGCTCTCAGGTACATGCTGACCGGTCTTTTCACAATATTGCTTGATAGCTTCTACCATGCTGGATGGGTTGGCAAAGACAGCATCGTCTGGATTGATGATACTCTGGAAGGCTGGCTGCTTCATTGCTTCAGCAATCAGTTCGCCATGTCCCAGACAAGTCTGGTCACTGTTATTAGCAGCTGCCGCATCTTTCCATTCCTTGCGGCAACGCTCGTAAATCCACATACCACAGATGTTCTTCAGGAATCGGGTAGTGCCCTCGATACCGCCTTCGTTTGTGAAGTTGAGTTCATAGCTATGTTCATTGATGATAGCCTTCTGAGTCTCTATACCCATGAGGCTCCAAGTGCCAGAACTGAGGTAAGCGAACTTTTCATTCTTGGCAGGAACGGCAGCTACTGCGCTGGCAGTATCATGCCCTGCTACAGCGATGACAGGTACTGCATTCAAGCCAGTTATCTTCTGTACTTCCTCGGTGAGAGTACCGATGATGGTAGCTGGTGCTGTCATTTCTCCAAACTGTTCGCGCTTCAATCCGAGACTCTCAACAAGATCCTGGTCGAGGTCGCCTGTCATCGGATTGAGAATCTGCGAGGTGGAGGCTACAGTATATTCGCAGATAGCGTTACCGGTAAGCATATAGCTCAGCGCATCCGGAATAAAGAGTATTTTGTTTGCATTCTCCAAAGCCACATTGCCAGCCTTGCGCATAGCGTATATCTGGAAGAGGGAGTTGAAGTTCATGAACTGGATGCCCGTCTTTTCATATACCTTTTCCTTGCTGATTTGCTCGTCGAAGTATTTCTCCATCATGCCCACTGTATGTGGGTCTCGATAGGCGAGAGGGTTGCGGAGGATGGCTCCGTCCTTGCCCACATATACAAAGTCGCATCCCCAGGTGTCGATTCCGATGCTCAGGATGTTGATGCCTCTTTGAGCCACGAGTTTCAAGCCCTTGATGATTTCCAGATAGAGCGCATAGATGTCCCAATAGAAGTGATTGCCCGTCTCGATGAGATGGTTGTCGAAACGTGTCAGTTCTTCCAGATTGAACTTTCCATCTGATAAACTACTGATAATGGTTCTTCCGCTGGTGGCACCTAAATCCACTGCAAAGAAGTATTTCTTTTGTTCCATTTTGTTAGGTTTTTAAGTCTAATTTAATGTTATTGATTTCTAAGTTTAATTTCTGTTGATTCCGAAGTTCCTTATGTGTTACTTCAAAGTCTTTGTTGAAATTTTCGGTGCAAAGATAGACCTAAATCGTGAAATGCAACAAGGGATTTTGATTTTCAGCCCTTGATATTTGGCGGCAGTATAAAATTGGGGAAGTGATGGATGTTTTTGGGGGAAGTGATGAAAGAAGGATCATAGAATGGGAGGCTTAAAGGGGTGTATGGATAAAAAGGGAATAATCCAATGGGCTGGAATAAGACAAGGCTGCTTGTGAACCTTTAGTTCTGCAAGCAGCCTATAAGCATTTGATAATTATGAGTTGATAAATGTTAGTTACGTATTTTATTATGATTCAGATATAGTCTGTTCTGTTTTTCTGAATTATCTGTTCATGTTTCTGAAATCTGAAGGCTTCATGCCCGTCTGACTCTTGAATTTTGAAGAGAAGTAGTCTGGCGACTCGAAATTAAGGCGGTAGGCTATCTCCTTGATGCTATCATCGGTAGTGGAAAGCAGTTCCTTTGCCCTCTGCAGTTTCAGGTTCTGCTGGTAGAGGGCTGGTGCGAAACCGGTATGTTCCTTGAAGAGTTTGCGGAAGGAAGAATAGCTGATGCCGAGTTCCTGCGCAATCTCCTGAATGGTAAGGTTGCCTTCCAATGATTCGCGGATGCGAAGACGGGCTTTATTGATGATATCCACATGCTTTGAATCTTTATTCAATTCAATATTACGCTCCAAGGAGTACATCAGGCCGATGAGATGGTTGGCGATACCTGCCAAGGTTTGCTGGGCGTATGCTGCTTCCTCCTGAGCAATGTATCGTGCTTCCTCATATAGATTGATGATTTCGTTGCTAAACCCCACGTGATAGATTGGCTTCTCTGGAGAGAGGAACTTATGCTTCACTCGGTCGTCAATGTTTCTTCCCTTGAATCCTATCCAATAACTTTTCCATCCTTTTCCTTGAGTAGGGTGGTAAGTATGCCATTCGCCAGGGAACAACAGGAAGATGTCGCCAGCTTTGATGACGGTCTCTGGGTAGTGGGCTGACTGGAAAACACCTTCGCCCTCTGTCAGATAGAGCAACTGAAATTCATCCAGCGTTCTGCCTTTGTTGATATCAAAATAGTAGCCGTCAGCATGTCCCTTAGTAGGGTAACTGTCGTGTGGCTCTATCACCTCATATCCGATAGTGCTGATGGTGAGCCCCCATTGTGCATCCCGTTCTGAGGCTAGCAAATATTTACTTGTTTGCATAGATCTTTCGTTATAAATGGTAGTTGTAACTTGTTTCTTTTGCAAAGTTACTAAAAAAAAAGGAAATGCAGAATTTTTCTATGATTATCGTTTCTAATATACCTATTTATATATAATTATATAAGCAATTTTAAGAAATAGAATTCGATATTTTAGGTTTGTTATCAAAAAAATAGGGTTAATAATCAAAATTTAAGGTAGCAAAATAAACCGATTCTGTACTTTTGCAACCGAAATAATTCTAAAACAAGACTTAAACGAAGTTAGAAATAAACTAAATCAAGAGCTTATACGGATTAGCGATTAACTAAAACGAGATTAGTGGTAAGCTAAAAACAAGATTAGTGATCGACTAAAACAGAAGCATTCTTAAATTAGCTTTGTACAAGATGAACCTATTGGTTGCCTAAAGGAAGTTGAAACTTATATGCAATTTCAAAATCATTCTGCAATAGCATTTGAGGCTATCAGATGAATATTGTAGCTGTCATTAAGCAAATTGACTTTTTGGGTATATAGGGGATTGGACAGAACATAAAACCTATATAAAATATGAGCAAACAAAACAAAATGATGAAAAAGTCTGTGTTGCCATTTGCATTGGTATGCTCAGCGTTGATGCTCAACCCTTACGTGGGGGGGCAGGCTCATGCTGAGGTGCAGAATGTGCAGCAGGCAAAGGCTGTCAAGGGTACGGTGGTCGATGAAACTGGCGAACCTGTGATTGGTGCGACTGTACTGGTCGTTGGCGGAAGTGCATCACAAGGTACGATTACCGATATGGATGGTAACTTCAGTATCAACGTCAAGCCGGGTCAGAAACTCAAGATTACCTATATTGGTTACGACGAAAGTATCGTGGCAGCCAAGGAAGGCATGAAGGTTCAGATGAAGACTTCTGGTGCCGTTTCTCTGAATACCGTTGAGGTGGTTGCCTATGGTGTGCAGAAGAAGGTAACCATGACCGGTGCAATCTCCAGTGTGAAGAGCGATGACTTGGTACGTACTTCAGTCGGTTCTGTCAACAATGTGCTGGGTGGTCAGCTTTCTGGTGTGACTACCGTTCAGTATTCCGGTGAGCCAGGTGATGATGCAGCAGAAATCTTCGTTCGCGGTAAGGCTACATGGGGAGACTCACAGCCTCTCATCCAGGTGGATGGTGTAGAGCGTACGATGGCAGATATCGACCCTAATGAAATCGAAAGTGTAACCGTATTGAAGGATGCCTCTGCAACAGCCGTATTCGGTGTGCGTGGTGCCAATGGTGTTGTCCTGATTACTACTAAGCGTGGTTCACAGGGTAAGGCCAAAATCAGCGTATCTACTTCTTGGACAGCACTTTCACCTACCAAGATGGTAGAGCAGGCTTCTTCTTTAGAGTATGCTAATTTCTATAATCAGATGTCAGAGAATGACTATTGGCAGACTGCAAATTTAGCGGTTGCCAATGGTAAATATGCGTCTTTGGAAGCCTATATGGCAGAGAAGCCATTCTCTAAGAGTTTCTCTGATGCCATCATTCAGAAGTTTGCTACAGGTTCTGATCCTATCCGTTTCCCTAATACGAGATGGGCAGACTATATCATGAAGGATGTGACGCTCCAGCAGCAGCACAACCTGAATATTTCGGGTGGTACAGACCGCGTGAAGTACTTCATCTCTACAGGTTATTATTCTCAGGATGGTCTCTTCAAGGAGTTTGGTGCTAACTATGACTTCGGTTATCAGTATCATCGCTTCAACTACCGTTCTAATCTCGACCTCAAGGCTACCAAGACTACAACATTGTCTTTCAATGTGGCTGGTAATGTGAGCAATGCCGACAAGCCATATACTGGTTCAGGTGCAGCAGGTCTGATCAAGCAGATTTATTATGCTACTCCTTTCTCAAGTCCTGGTATCATTGATAACAAGTTGGTTTATTGTACTACCGATTATACTGACGGATTGAAATTGCCATTTGTAGGAGGTGACGGTATGGGTTACTATGGTAAGGGTTTCATGCAGACCAATATCAACAAGATACAGATGGACCTCGTGCTCGACCAGAAGTTGGATTTCATAACTAAGGGTCTGAGTTTCAAGGCGAAGGGATCTTACAACTCTGCTTATACGATTAGCAAGCAGGGTAACTGTCAGGTGGCTACTTACAACCCACTCGTACAGTACGACGAGCAGGGCAATGTCATCTACAATGCCGATGGTACTCCTTATATTGTATATCGCCAGAACGGTAATGATACCGATCCTTCTTACTCAGCATCTCAGGGTAAGGCACGTGACTGGTACTTGGAGGGTAGCTTCAACTATTCACGTGTATTCGGCAAGCATACCGTGAATGCTCTGATGCTTTACAACCAGTCTAAGCAGTATTATTATTCTAATATTTCATATCCAGATGTGCCTCGTTCTTACGTAGGTCTTGTGGGTCGTGTAACTTACGACTATGCCAACAGATATATGGCAGAGTTCAACATAGGTTATAATGGTTCTGAGAACTTCGCGCCAGGTCGCCGTTTCGGTACCTTCCCAGCAGGTTCTATCGGTTGGATCATCAGTGAGGAGAAGTTCTGGAAGCCAATTTCCAAGATTGCTTCTTTCTTCAAACTCCGTGCCTCTTGGGGTCTTGTCGGTAATGATAAGACTTTGGACAAAATCCGATTTATGTATCTTGCTGACCCATATATCACCGGTTCTTATGGTTTGGTCAATAATATGAGCAACTGGGCGGATACATACGGTTATCTCTTCGGTAATGCCCAGTCTGGTACTGTACAGGGAACCTCTTCCATAGCAGGTGCTTACGAGTCTATCAAGAACAATCCAGATATCGGTTGGGAGAAGGCATTCAAGCAGGACTATGGTTTCGACCTGTATTTCTTTGGCGACCGCTTTAAGACAACCTTCGATTACTATCGTGAGCATCGTACTGATATCCTTGTACGCGATGCAACCGTACCATCTTCTATCGGTTTCACCATGCCATATACCAATGCAGGTGAGACCAAGGCATGGGGTTGGGAACTGTCTCTCGGCTACAATGACAAGATCGGTAAGAATTTCCGTTTCTGGGGTAAGTTGAATCTCTCTTACAACCAGAATGAGATCATCGAGATGAAGGAAGAGCCTCAGAAGAACGACTATATGTTGGCAAAGGGTCATCGTATCGGTGCCCGCTCAATGTATAAGTTCTGGAAGTACTATGAGGGAGAGCAGACCAAGGCTGAGTATGAACAGACTTTTGGAACCCCATTCCCTCAGCAGCGCATAACCAACTTGCAGCCAGGTGACTGTGTGTATGTGGATCTCGACGGAGATGGTAAGATTGATCCTAACGATATGACTCGCGACAATGGTTATACCGATGATCCTGAGTACATGGCAGGTCTCACTCTCGGTTTCAACTACAAGCGTCTCACCTTCAATATGCAGCTCACAGGTGCATGGAATGTAAGCCGTTACATTACTGATGTGTTCCGTCAGCCATTCTACTGTTCATCCAATACAACCCAGGGTGGACTTCTCTCATATCATGTGAACAATACATGGACACCTGGAGTCTATGAGAGTCAGGATGCACTCTATCCACGAGCAACCTGGGCGAATGCCGAGCAGAACTATGAAAATTCAGATCTTTGGGAGAAAGATGCGAAGTATCTCCGTCTGAAGACCGTATCTCTGTCTTACGATTTCATCAATCCTACTTTCAAGAAGATAGGTATGAACAAGTGCGAGGTAACCCTTTCGGGATACAACCTCCTTACCTTTACTCCTTACAAGTGGGGTGACCCTGAGACAAGAGCATCCAATGCTCCTTCTTACCCATTGCAGCGTACCTACACCATCAGCTTGAATGTAGGCTTCTAATCAAAGGTAATGTAACATAATGAACAAAGAAACAATGAAACATAATATATTATTTCGTAGTGCAGTAGCCATGTTGGTAGCAGGTGCAGCTTTCACAGCTTGTACCGATACCATCGCTGTGGGAGATGCTTCTCTCGACAAGGCGACCAGTTCTACTGCTACTATAGACTCTGTATTCCAGAATGCAGAATATACACGCCAGTTTCTTGTAGGTATCTACTCTAAGCAGTATTATGGCTTGCCATATTATAATGGTGGTACCAACATGCCTCATGCTGGTAACCCATATACAGGTAAGTTTGACGCCCTGACCGACTGCTGGCATGACTTCTGGAATGGAGCTGCTGTCTATTCAAAGTATTACACAGGTTCTCTGACTGCCAATATTGGTCGTTCAGATGGATTGGACGGTCCGCTTTATTCATACGACAAGGAGTTCCAGTGGAAGACCATCCGTTCTGGTTTGATTTTCTTAGCGAATGTTGACCGTGCTCCTGAAAAGGATATGGATGCATCCGAGAAGAATCGTCTGAAGGCTGAGGCTCGCTGCCTCATGGTTGATGCCTTCTTCAATACTTTCCAGCACTTCGGTGGTATTCCTATCATGGATCACGTTCTGGAGACAGGCGAGGTGAATGGCGAGTTCAAGCGCAATACCGTAGAGGAGTGTGTGAACTGGATGGTAGAGCAGCTCGATTTGGCTATCCAGGAAAATGAATTTCCTTGGAGCGTAAATTCAACGATGACCGGTCGTTGGACCAAGGCTGGTGCGATGGCTTTGAAGTGTAAGATTCTTCAGTTTGCTGCTTCTCCATTGCTCAATCCAAAGGACGGTAAGCCATATTACGATGGTGCTTCTGACGAGGTAAAGCCATATATCATGTACACCGACAATTCTAAATATCAGGAGCGTTGGGATGCTTTTGCTAAGGCTTGCGACGATTTCGCTGATAAGTTGGAGAAGGAAGGCGTATATGAGTTGGAGCAGGCTAAGGTTCCAGCCAGTGCCAACAATGCTGACAAGAAGGTGCCATACTATCGTCTGGCATACCGCAAGGGTTATTACCTCAATGCTTCTAAGGAGATTTTACACTCTGTACGTGTGCAGGGTAATGATAATTCCCAAGCAGGACGTTATTGCTGGCACTATTGGTATTCAAAGTCAATACCACGTAATGCCTATAGTCCTACACAGGAATATGTTGAGAAATTCTCATGGAGCGATGGTGAACCTTTCGACTGGGATAAAGCTGCCACGAAAACTTACAAGCAGGTGAGTGGCAAGGTGGTTACAGAACCGGATTCAACCATGGTATATAAGAAGGATGGTTCGTTTACAATCTATGTAACCAACTTCGTAACCAATAAATTCACAGGTGCGATTTCGCGTAACAAGAAATCATTGCATACGATGTTTGTAGATGGTACGGTGCCTTCTGGTGCCCGTCAGATTACAACAGTTCTTACACGCGACCCACGTTTGTATGAGGAGTGTATCGTGAACGGACAGAATACAAACCTCGATTGGACAAGCGCTTCTATGACTGGTTATCCTTGGGAACTCTGGTATAGTGGTAATGATGGTGGTACAGGTGTCCTGACTCAGCAGAATACTATGTTCGGTTCCGGTTATGGATTCAACAAATATTATTTGGGCGCAGGTGGTTATCCTGATGAATCTGCTGATTCTTACCGCTTCCCAACCCAGTGGGTTTCTCTGTCACTCTCAGAGTTCTATTTGCAGTATGCAGAGGCACTCGTGATGCGTACTGACAAGGATGTAGAAAAAGCTGTAAATATGGTGGATATGGTTCGCTCCCGTGTAGGTCTTCCTACCATGGAGAGAATGTGGACCAATTCTACTTACCGCAAGGCAAAGGGTTATACAGCAACTACCGCAGAGGCTGCCCTGAATACAACTGTAACTCTGGACAATGGTGCAACTTCTAATGAGTTTATGGAAGAACTTCTCGATGAGCGAGTAAGAGAGTTGGGACTTACCAATGCCCGCTGGTTTGATATGGTTCGCCTGAAGCGTACCGACTGGATGACCAAGCAACTGCACGGCTTGATGCAGTATCGTCTGATCCAGACCAGCGATGGTTTCCAGAGCCGTAATGCTGCGTGGGTAGGAGGTGACCGTGATAATGATCCGTCATCTACACAGCCTCTGTTCTTCCTGAGTTGCATCAAGACGATTACAGCCAATAGCCGTTATCTCTGGACGCAGGATCCTAAGAGCAACGAAGTGAAGAAGTGGTTGTTCGATCCACTTCCACAGGCAGAAATCAATAAGAATTATGGTCTTGTACAAAACCCAGGTTGGTAAGAAGAACCTCAGGGAACTAACTAAGTTAAAATGAATTTGTATATGAAAACAAAGAATATATATATGTTGTCATTGCTTGCAGGCATGAGCCTGCCAGCAATGGCGCAGCAGGACATCATGGACTCTGTGGCATATAAGGACCAGACCGTAGATATAGGCGCCAACCGCACCTTTACCCGCGAGCAGTCCACTTCTGCCGTCAGTGTCATCACCAACAAGGATGTCAACAAGCGTGGCGCACGCAACATCGGTAACAATATCCTGGGTCAGGGCAATGGTCTCGTCAGTCTCGACGGTTCCGGTCTTTTCCATGCCCAGAATCCAGCTTTCTATATCCGTGGCATCCAGTCATCCAGCGGCAGCACTCCGCTCTTCATCGTGGATGGAGTAGAGCGTGCCATCGAAAATGTGGTAGCTGAGGATGTGGAGAGTGTATCTATCCTGAAGGATGCTGCGGCTACGGCTCTCTATGGTTGCAAGGGTGCCAACGGCGTGGTTCTGATTACTACCAAGCATGGTAAGTACAATACTAAGTCGATTACTGCATCTTATGATCACGTGTTCTCTTTCCTGACCAACAAGCCTAAGATGGTAGATGCAGCTACATACGCATCAGCAGTCAACGAGGCTTATCATAACCAGAATGGTGGCGATATCTATAGTTCAGAGGTCATCAATGCCTATAGAGATGGTTCCAATCCGCTCTATTATCCAAATGTAAACTGGGCTGACGAAACCTTCCGCAATGTTTCCAACAACGATCGCTTCAATGTTGAGTTCAAGGGAGGTACCAGCAACTTCCGTTATTATACCAACGTACAGTTGCTGACCAACAAGGGATTCATCAAGAACTTCCAGAACGACGGATATTCTACACAGAATAAATATACTCGTGGAACACTGCGTTCCAATATGGATATTGATCTGGGCCTCAAAACAAAGTTGCATACCCACTTGTATGGATTGCTCACAGAGCAGTCGCAGCCTGGTGCACAGGCAGACATCTGGTCTATGATCTATAAGGTGCCAGCCAATGCATTCCCAGTGAAGGCTTCAGATACCGTATGGGGTGGTAATACAGTATATACTACTTCCAATCCAGTGGCTCAGAGCCAGGGCGCAGCTTACTATAAGAACCATCAGCGTGCGCTCTATGCCGACTTGGTGTTGGAGCAGGATCTCTCATCCATCACAGAGGGCTTGAGTGCGCAGGCGCAGTTGGGTTACGATACCTGGTCAAATGTCTATGAAGACCATTCCAAGACCTATCGCTATGCCTACTACGAGGTGCCAACCAATGGTTCAATCGTTGCTGATGGCGATGGAATACTCTCTGCCGTACAGGGTACAGATTCCAACATGGGTACTGGTTCCAACAATAACTCATGGATTCGCCGTTGCGTATGGAATGCAGCGCTCAACTATGACAAGAACTTCTCAGAGAAGCATCACGTATATGGCCAGTTGAAGTATGATTACGAGTACAACGACAAGACAGGTACCAATACCACCGTATATCGACACAATATCTCTTTGTTCGGTCACTATGGTTATGACAACAGACTTCTCTTCGATGTAGCCATGGTAGAGAGCGGTTCCAGCCGTCTGGCTCCTGGCGACAAGTGGGCAATGTCTCCAAACGTATCTTTCGCCTGGAACATCTCCAATGAGAAGTTTATGAAGAATGTGAAGTGGCTCGACTTCCTGAAGTTGCGTGCTTCCTGGGGCAACCAGGTATTGGATGTGCTTCCTGGCGGAGACGTATGGACCTATTACGACCAGTTCTATCAGATGAACGGCGTAAGCTATCCATTCGATGCTACCTATACAGGTACACAGTGGGGTAATACCTATCTTGGTACAGCCAAGACCCAGCATATCGATCATGAGAATGCAAGCAAGTTCAATGTCGGTTTCGATGCCACACTCTTTGGCGGTCTGAATATCTCTGCAGATTATTACTACCAGCACCGCTATGATATCTGGTATTCTACAGCAGGCAGCTACTCCAGCGTATTCGGTATGACAGCTCCTTATGAGCCAGTAGGAGTCATCAATTCCCATGGCTTCGATGTATCGGCAGACTACAGCAAGAAGTTGAACAAGGATCTCACCATCAGTCTCGGTGGTTCCCTCACACTCAACAAGACCATCGTGAAGAATCAGGCAGAGGCTCCACAGCTCTATGCCAATACCTCTTCTACAGGCAAGCGATACGGCCAGGCATTTGGTTATATCGCAGATGGCTTCTTCCAGAAGAGTGACGACCTGAATGGCGATGGCATTATTTCAGCTTCAGAGATGAAGGAATTGGGCTACCCAATCCACAATTTCACAACCATTCATCCGGGAGATGTAAAGTACGTGGATCTGACTGGTGACGAGACGATAGACAACAACGACCGCCAGGCGATAGGTTACAGCACTACTGCGCCAGACCTCTACTACAACTTCCACCTCGGTGCAGAGTACAAGGGATGGGGTATCGATGCCATGTTCCAGGGCGTAGGCAAGTGGACCGGTTTCAAGACCACCAATGGTTTGTACCGTTCAGCCGTAGCTAATAACACGCTGTCTCAGTATCTTTACGAGAACTCCTGGTCTGCAGAGCGTGGCAATACTGAGAATCCAAAGTTCCCACGTCTCTCAGCAACCAGCAATGCCAACAACAATTTGAACAGCACGCTCAACATGTTTGACCGCAGTTATCTCAAGCTCCGCTATGTGGAGATGTATTATTATCTGCCATCAGCATGGTTGAACAAGATAGGTTTCATCAACAAAGTGAAGTTGTATGCTCGCGGAACAGACCTCTTCACGCTTGATCATCTCGACGAGGCAGATGCCGCTTCATACGGTACAACCCAGCCTCTTACCAGAAGCCTTCAGGTAGGTGCTGCAGTAACATTCTAAATTTAAGGAATTACGATTATGAAAGTAAATAAAAAACTATTTTGCTTTGTGTTGGCTGCCATGACGTTGTCTTCTTGTAATATGGACTACAATGAATATACAGCCTACGACAAGGAATACATCCAGCGCTCGTTCAAATACGTAGGTGGATTGATGACCACGATATACACAGATATAGATACCGACTGGGGTAACCTTTCGGGAGCCATGCTTTCCTCTGCAACTGATGAGTCTGAATATAGCCACGATGGCAATGCGGTAGAGGATTTCTACAACGGCAACTGGAGTCCTGTCAATGCTCACCAGACCGTCTGGAAATCTGCTTATGAGGGCATTACCTACTGCAATGAGGTGATAGACAACTGGTCTAATCTTGAATTCGACCAGTTCAAGCTCAATCTCGATTATGAGAAGCAGATGTTCCTCTACAACAATTATCAGTATGAGGCTCGCTGGGCACGTGCTTACTTCTATTACACCCTGGTTCGCCAGTACGGCGGTGTACCTTTCAAGGTTCACAACACCACAGGTACCGAGGAGACAGCACTTCCACGAACCAGTGCCGACGAAATCTTCAACTTCATCATCAGCGAGTGTGATGATATCAAGGACAAGATTATTGAAGACTATGCAGGTAAGTCGGATATGATTCTCTCCAAGGCAGAGACCGCCCGCGCCAACAAGTATGCCGTCTTGGCATTGAAAGCTCAGGCAGCTCTCTATCATGCCTCTCCGCTCTTCACACAGGGCAAGACCTCAGAAGAGAAGAAAAATCTCTGGGCCATCGCCGTGGCTGCCAATAAGGAACTTATCGATGCAGCAGAGGCTAAGGGCTACGGGTTAGCTACCAACTTGGAGGACCTTTGGGGTACGGAGTATTATTCAGATGCTTCCAGTACCAAGGAGATACTCTTTGCGCGCCGCACCGCTTCTTCCAGTTCTTTCGAGGGCTACAACTTCCCAGTAGGTTACTCTTCTGGTCAGGGCGGCAACTGTCCTACACAGGATCTGGTAGATGCCTTTGAGTGTACCGATGGCAAGAGCATTGCGGAAAGTAACCTGTATGATGCAACAAAGCCATACGACAACCGTGACCCACGTCTGAAGAAAACCGTAGTGCTTAATGGCGAGGCATGGCCTAACGATCTGGCTGATTACAACAGTGAGCATCCTACCATTGAGACCTATGCTGGTGGTTATCACTCCCGTACAGGTAATGCAGCAGGAAAGTCATACGCTACTACTACCGGTTACTATCTGAAGAAATTCTGTAATGCAGATCAGGTTCTTCGTGGCCGTTCCGGTAAAGCAGCTACCACATCCCCTCACGGTTGGCTCACCTTCCGTATGGGCGGTATGTATCTGAACTATGCAGAGGCTCTCTTCCAGTATTTCAAGGCCTGCGGCAATGCCAATGCAGCCGATGCGAGTGGTGCAGTAGTGATTACCGATGAAGAAGGCAACCAGACTACTGTGAATGTACCGGCTACCCAGACAGCAGCCAAGATGGCGAGCAAGACCCGCCTGCGTTCCGGTATGCCAGCTATCGCAACGGGTATGAGCAACGAGGCTTTCTGGGAGAAGTACAAGAATGAGCGTCGCGTAGAACTCGCTTTCGAGGGACACCGATTCTATGACGTGCGTCGCTGGATGGAGGATGGCGATAAGTTCATGAATATCCACCGCATGGAAATCACCAAGAACGAGGATGGCTCCTATATATATAATAAGGTGTCTGTGACTCGAGGTGATGGACAGTGGGAGAGCAAGTGGAATCTGTTCCCATTCTCTCAGACCGAGATCTTGAAATCCAATCATGCTATCCAGCAGAACCCTGGTTGGTAATAGTAGGTTTCAACACATATATTTACACCTGATGCAGTGAAACGCTGCATCAGGTAGAAGACGAAAATAAATATAGATAAATACATTATTAACTAAAACATTTTTAAAAATGAAAAAGTTTACTTTTATTGCATTGCTTATGTTCATCGTATGTGCGATGGCAAAAGCCGACGACAAGTACTTCTTCAAGGTGCCAACTGATAAGATGTCTGAAAGCTGGATTATCCAGGATGCAGGTAACTTCGCAGCAACACCCGGTAAGGAATATCTTGAGGTACAGAACAAAAAGAATGGTGGTCGTATGCTCAACTACTTCTGGAACGAGGATGCGTGGGCGAAGACCGATGTAGCATCTCTTCCTAACAGTACTTACAAGTTCACGATGGACTTGAATATGTCTAACATGGCAGCCCGTGCAGACATGGAGTTTGTGCTCCTTCCTATTAATATGTGTACAGCTAAAGACAGCCGTGTAAGTACTCACAACTATCACTGGTACAAGGCTAACGAAGGTGATGACTATTTCTTCCGTTGGAGAGTAGGCGAGAAGCCTGCTGCTGCTAATGGTGACTTCACTATTTGGATTAACGAGGAGCCAACAGCAAAGAACGACTGGAGCCAGACTACAGAGGAGACTCTTACCCTCTCAAGCCAGACTACTTATAAGTTTGCTGTCGTTATCAATACTGAAGCTAATACAGCTACCTATACCATTTCTGATGCAGAAGGAAATCTTTTGAAGACAGGTGTTCATAACTATACATGTACAGAGGATCGTGCCGGTATCTTCGTATTCGGTATGAACGGTACTTCTTTACACCAGCTCTCTAACATCGGTCTTTCTTACGAGGCAGAGGGCCCATTCGCTCAGGAGCCTTCTGTAGATTTGCTTGCAGCTATTGGTCAGCAGCGTGCTTATTATGTAACATTCCCAGAGGGGCATACCCTGCATTGGACCCAGCTCGGTGATGCTGAGGGCATTGATGGTACAGCTTACGCTGATGGTGAGGAGTACTCTGTAGCTTATGGTGATGCTATTGATACCCGCGAGATGGAGACCAGCGGTGAAGGTGGTTCTAAAATTATCTTCTGCAACAAGTCTGGTCAGTTGAATGTTTGGACAACTCTTGAGGATGACGAAACCAACAAGTCTAACGAGGTTGTCAACGATGTAGTTTGCGAGCAGATTGCCATGCCTACTCCATCTGCTTCAATTGTAAACGTAGAAGAGGGCTACAAGAAGGTTTATCAGATTGTGGCTGATAACTCTGAGACTTTGATGAAGCCTACAGTTACTATCCACTATAAGAAGACTGTTGGTGGTGTGACAACTGAGGGTAATGTGTTGACAGGTGAAACTATTGCATTGGATGGTCAGGGTTCATTGGAACTTTATTCATACGACGGTACCCACCCTGTAGAGATGCCTTGGTACGCTCCATCAGAGAAGGTTACTGTAGAAAACAACGTTGAGTACGTAGTAGCTGATAAGAAGGACTACGCTTGGACTAAGGAGAAGTGCGATGCAGCTCAGGAAGGCTTCACTGTAACTGAGATTGTTGATAATGCCAACAAGTCACACTGGGACCGCGCTTATTCAACCCAGATGTATGGTTATGATGCGAATGGTAATTCTACTGCATGCACAGAGGCAGATGCAGCTAACTATGTATCTACCAAGAAGGGCTTTGGTATCTTTGATATGGCAAGTATTGGTACCGACAATGCCAAGTGGAATGTTCAGGTTCCTGAGGATGCAACAACAGCATTTGCTCCATTGGCTCCAACTGCAGACTTCATTGCCAACTCTAAGTATGTAGCTTCTGCATGGAGCATCTTCCCATACGAGGGTATCGTTTACTATAACACAGCTATTACCAATGCTGTTTTAACTCTCGACGCTAAATATACATCTGATGATGTAGAGAAGCCAAACTTCTACATTGTTCATACTCGTGGTGGTTACGACCGTCCTGACAAGGGTGATTGCAACAAGACAACTGTTTGTGTAGCAGGTGAGAATTTCAACCTCTTCCGTTACGACACAGCTCTCTGCGATGTAAAGATAATGACTTACAAGGGCTTTGAGCCAGGCGTTTCTGGTATCAAGAATGTAAATACAGCAGAGACCTCTGCTTCAGCAGTGAAGAAGGTAGTAACCAAGAATGGTGTAGTTATCGTCAAGGATGGCAAGACATTCTCTGTAGCAGGTGCTCAGCTTAAGTAATTTGTTTCATAGATAAAGCATTGGCAATTATGGTTTCTATAATTTGCCGAGATTGAATCAATCATTTTTGTGTAAAGGGATGCAGTGATGCATCCCTTTCTTTATCTTCTTCTCTTTCTTGTCCTCTTTCCTTTCTCTGTCTTTCTTTTTTTACCTTTTTACTTTTTTACCTTTTTATCTTTAAAAATCCCTTTTTGTCTTTCTTTTTTTACCTTTTTACCTTTTTACCTTTAAAAATCCTTTTTTATTCCCCTTTCTCAAAATAATAAGGTTAAATATCATATTTTAAAGATGCTTTCTCAAATATTATGTGTACTTTTGCCAACAAATCAGTTAAACCTGAATAAACAACAATAATCGATATGAATCGACAATAAACAAGAATAAAAACAATAAAACCTACAATAATGAATAAAAAACTACTCGCAACATCTGCTTTAGCATTATTGGTTAGTATGGGAGCAAATGCCCAGCGCTTTACCGATAAGTTGGATCGTGGACTGATTGCTGTGCAAACCACAGGTGGTGTGTACTGCTCTTGGCGTATCCAGGCTGATGAATACTATGATGTAAAGTACAATCTTTACAGAAATGGTATGAAATTAAATTCTGAACCCCTCGATGTTTCCAACTTTACAGACAAGTCTGGTTCATCAAGCAGCACTTATACCGTAAAGGCGGTAGTGAACGGGGTAGAGCAGGCTGCTTCCAAGGAAGCTACAGTTTTCAACACTAATTACAAGGAAGTAAAAATCCAGTATCCTGCTGCCCTGAAGTCAACTTATATCCCTAACGATGCCTGCTGTGCCGATGTGGATGGCGATGGCGAGTTGGAGATTCTGATGAAGTTCACCAACCAGCAGGAAGGTGAACAGCTTTATCCTAAGAATGGACCTACCATCGATGGCGTTGAGACCAAGGAATATACTATGCTGGCCTGTCTGAAGCAGGATGGTAAGATTCTCTGGTGGGTGAACTGTGGTCCTAACATGGGCGACTTCCAGAACAACGAGCAGAATATCGTCGGTTACGACTGGGATATGGACGGCAAGGCAGAAGTCGTAATGCGACTTGAAGAAGGCTCTACTGTCCACATGGCTGATGGCACTACTTATACCATTGGTGCCGATGGCAAGAATGGCACTTCCTGGACTAACTATCGTGAGCCAAAGGCTTCTGGTTCCGTAGAATGGTTTACCCATTATGGCAAGGAGTTCCTCTGGTATTGCGAGGGTGCTACGGGTAAGCCATACCAGTGCATAGATTATCCTCTGAAGCGTCTGGAAGCAGGTGAGACTGATCTGAAGGCTGCTTGGGGTGATGGCTACGGCCACCGTTCTAACAAATTCTTCTTCGGTGCTCCTTATCTCGATGGCAAGCATCCAAGTATCTTCCTGGCGCGTGGTATCTATACCCGTCATAAGTTTATTGCATACGATGTAGATCCTAAGACTCATGCCCTGACAGTTCGCTGGCAGTGGACCAATAACCAGCCGGGGTCTCCTTGGTATGGTCAGGGTTATCACAACTATATCGTAGCCGATGTGGATTGGGACGGACGTGATGAAATCGTATTCGGTTCTATGGTTATCGACGATAATGGCAAGGGACTTTCTACTACTGGTCTCGGTCATGGCGATGCTCAGCATGTAAGTGATTTTAATCCTTATATCCATGGTCAGGAGATGTTTGCCTGCAATGAGGATGCTCCTTCCAACAACTATCGCGATGCAACTACGAGCAAGATATATTATCGCAAGACAGATACCAATGATGATGGTCGCTGTCTGGCTGGTAATTTCTATAATGATATTCCGGGCGCCGTAGGTCATAGTGCGCATGATACGCCGATATCTACCATTACCAATGACCATGTAACAATGAATACGAATGGTCTGAGCATGAACTTCCGTATCTACTGGGATGGCGATTTGCAGGAGGAGTGTTTCAATAATACCGAGATAACCAAGCCTGGAAAGGGAACATTAGAAACTCTGATGGGTGCTTATTCCAACAACGGAACCAAGGCTACTCCTTGTTTCCAGGGCGATGTGTTCGGCGACTGGCGTGAGGAAGTGATAGAGCGCACGGGTAGCAACAATATCCGCATCTATACTACGACTACTCCGACTCCTTGGCGCAACTACTCGCTGTGGTACGATCATCAGTACCGCAATGCGATGGTATGGCAGCCATGCGGATACAACCAGCCTCCTCACACATCTTACTTCCTCGGTGAACTGGAAGGCATCACGATAGCTCCTCCACCACTCACCACTACGGGTCGTGAAGAGGTTTCCTCTACCATCTCCAAGTCTTTGGACGGCAAGCACGCCTTGCTTTCTACCACTGGCGATGCCACGGTAGCTGTGGCTGATGGTGCTGCTCCTGCTGTCTTTACCGACAATGCCCCTTCATGGGTGCAGGGTACGGCTCCGAGCGAGTGCAGAGTCAAGGATACTGAAATCAAATATACCTACTATACTCATACGCTCACTGGTGGTGCCTTCTCTGGCAATATGCGCTTAGTGAAGCAGGGCGACGGTACACTCGTTCTTCCTAACGTAACCCAGACCTACACTGGCAAGACTGATGTATGGGCAGGTACGCTACAGTTTGACGGAACGATGGAGAAGAGTCAGGTATGGCTGAACCGCTTTGCGGAGTTGAATTCCAACGGCGGTAACTTCAATGGCGGTATCAAGGCTGACTATGGTTCTATCATCCGTCCGGGCGGTAAGGACCAGGTGGGTACGCTTACTACTTCCGATCTCCAGCTCGGTTTCGGTGCCCGTATCGTCTTCGATGTGAACGGCGAGAATGTGGATAAGCTCGTGGCTGGCAAGATGAGTATCGAGAAGAAGAAATGGAAGAACGGTCCTCAGTATTCTGCTCCGGTATTCGAGTTTACATCGGCTCCTCAGCCTGGTACCTATACACTGGCAGAGGTAGGTGAGCTGACTGGCAACTTGGCTGACATCACCGTGGAAGGCCTCTCTGGCAAGAAATACAGTTTAGATTATGCTGATGGCAAGTTGACTATTACGGTGAGCGATTCACGCGACAGCGAGTCTGTAGTCTGGACTGGTGCCAACGGTTCTATATGGGACCTGATGGAGTCGGAGAACTTCAATTCTTCCGATAAGAAATTCGTTTCGGGTGACAACGTAACCTTCGATGATACTGCCGTTAAGTCTGACGTAAAGATCAATGAGGACCTCGCTCCTGGCAACATCGTCTTCAACAATAACAGTAAGGTATATACCTTGTCTGGCAATGGTGCTGTCGAGGGTACAGGTTCTGTTACTTTGAAGGGTAAGAGCGCAGTCAATATCAAGAATACCAACCGATATACGGGCGGCACCTATATTGATGGCGGTTATCTCCGTCCAGCAACGCTTGCCAATAAGGACGGTCTCAAATATGGTTCGTTAGGTGCAGCCGATAATACCATTACCATGTCCAACCTGGGTAAGTTGTGGTTAAATGCTTCCATGACTTCTTCTCATCCTATTGTTTTGGGCGAGAATGGCGGTCAGATAGAGACTTATACAGGTACAAACCTGATTGTTAATGGCGGTATCAGCAAGATGAATAAGGGAACCAACCGTGATCTCTACAAGTTGGGTAGTGGTACACTGCAGCTCAACTGTGCAGCCGATTTCGACAAGCTCTATATCAATGCGGGAACAGTCTATGACTTCCAGGATGCCCATTTCAATGGCAAGACGATTGTGCTGAATGGCAGCAAGGTGGTGCTGCAGGCTTCCAACAGTATCTACAGCAACAACTCGGACAATGTAAACATCGAGGTGCCTAAGGGTAAGTCGGGTATCTGGTATCCTGACGGACGTTGTGACTATACAGGTAAGCTGACTGGTGAGGGAACCATTGATATCTACGGCACCTGGATCCGCTGTCCTTTCAAGGGTGACTGGAGTAAGTTTGAAGGAACCATCAATGCAAAGCGCGGTACCAAGAATGCTTACGAGCCAGTATTTGATTTCAACAACACTTATGGTATTCCTTTGGCAACGCTTAATGTTGATTCACGTTTCACTAAGGACTATGCATTCTGCACAAATGGCAAGAACTTTGCTATCGGTGCCTTGACAGGTTCCGGCTATATCAGTAATGGTGGAAACTTCGGTTCTGGTACCAATACTTTGACGATTGGTGGCAAGAATACGAACTTTGAGTTCAAGGGTTCTATCAATGGTAGCTATGTGGTGAAGAATGGTACGGGTATCTGGACCATCTCTACTGAAGGTGTACTTGCCAATGCCAAGTCGCTGAAGATTCTGGATGGAGCCGTGAAACTGAACAAGGCAGCTGCAACTGCATCTATGACTGCTCCAACTATCCTCTATGTACAGGGCAGTGGTGAACTTCGCGGTGTAGGTTGCTCTTTGGGTATTAATCTCCTGAAAGGTGGTATCTTGCGTCCAGGCAGCAATTTGCCTACAGCTCAGACCAGCAATGTGGGCGTTATCAATATCCAGAAGAACCTGGTAGCCTACGATGGTTCCAGCATTTATGTGAACAAGGCAAAGGCAGATTCTCTCGTTGTCAATGCATATACAGGAAGCAAGAGTCTCGGCTGGGCATATCTGAAGGTAGGTGGCAATGCTACTCTGAATGGTACCATCTATGTCACATACAATGCGAATGGTTGGACTCCTGCAGAGGGTGACTATGTGCGTGTTGTTGACTGTGCAGGCACAATCAGCGGTACTCCTAAATTTGACTTGCAGGCGCTCCCTGCTGGTTTGGGTTGGGATACAAGCAAGTTCCTTACAGAGGGAGTAGTCTATGTTGCCAATGCTACAGGTATCCGTGAGATTGGTTTCGACGCTGGTTCATTCCAGGCAGATGTCTATACGCTCAACGGCTTCCGCATGACAAGTTTGCAGACTTCTATGGCTACCTTGCAGAGCGACTTGAAGAGTCGTGGCTTGGCTCCTGGCTTGTACATTGTCCGTACTGCTAAGGGAACTATCAAGGTTACCTTGAAGTAATCCAAGAAAAATTTTCAGTAAAGACTTTAGTTTGCTGGTTATAATATAGTTAATGAAATCTAAACGAGGGTGTGTCATAAGTCTATGGCACGCCCTCTTATTTTTCTTCATGTTTTTTGCATTGGAGGCATTCTTGCTACGTCGATTACTCACGGATTTACGCTGAGGCGACCTGTTCGGTCGTTATAGATACCCCCTGAGAGTGGAATATGTCCCACAGATTTCACAGATTTACACAGATTTTTCGTGGGAGGTTTTGGTCACGCAGATTTCGCAGATGACGCAGATTTTTTTCATCGGGTATTTTTATTCATCGGATTTCACGGAATTAATTCGGAGCTTTCTTGCTATGTCGATTACTCACGGATTTACGCTGAGGCGACCTGTTCGGTCGTTACAGATACCCCCTGTGAGTGGAATATGTCCCACAGATTTCACAGATATACACAGATTTTTCCTGCTTCAATTTCCTTCCCTTCCATCTCTTTCCTCCATTCTCATTTCTCATTTCTCACTTCTCACTTCATTATCCCTTTTTACCTTTTTACTTTTTTACCTTTAAAAAAAGCCGCTGCCAAAAAATAGAGAAAAATAAGCAAAATATAAAGCGAAAATTGCATTATTTTTTTTACTTTTGCAGAGAAATTCTAAATTTATAATAAATGTCTGAAAAGACAATCTACTGATGAGAAAAAGACAATTATATATTCTTTCGCTTCTTTCTGTCTTTTGCGCTTTTGGAAATGATTGTGCTTATGGACAGGAGAGTAGTGATTATGGACAGAATGGTTTCGCTTATGGTCAGCAAAATAGTGCATTTGGGCAGAAGTCTTCACAATTCCTGATGGAACGCCTCGACCGAGGACTGGTGGCTTTGCCGGCTGCCGGAAAGGGAATCTATCTCAGTTGGCGACTCCTCGGTACGGATAGCAAGAATGTCTGTTTTGATATAGAGCGGGATGGAAAAGTGATTGCTCATCATATCCGGGCAACCAACTTTACTGATGTAAAAGGTTCTCCTGCACATTCTTATCGCCTGATCAGTTATCAGGATGAGCCGAAGATGGATGCCCCGATGCAACGGGAGGTTTCAAAACCAGTGAAGCCTTGGACTGATCTGTATAAGTCGCTGCCCATCAACCGTCCTGAGGGTGGCTCTGCTCCAGATGGACGGGCCTATGTGTACACCCCGAACGACTGTAGCGTGGGCGACGTGGATGGTGACGGTGAGTATGAATTGATAGTGAAATGGGACCCTTCCAACTCTCACGACAATTCCCACGATGGCTATACAGGCGATGTGATTCTTGATTGTTATAAATTCGACGGAACACAGCTCTGGCGCATCAATTTGGGCAAGAATATCCGTGCCGGTGCTCACTATACCCAGTTCTTGGTTTTCGACTTTGACGGTGATGGAAAGGCTGAAATGATTTGCAAGACTTCGGCTGGAAGTATCGATGGACAGGGCAGATTTGTTAGCGAATCGGCTACTGATACAGAGATTCGTTCGCTCGATAATGCGGCTGATTATCGCAACCGTAGGGGACGTATCAAGAATGGTCCGGAACTGCTCACGGTCTTCAATGGCGAAACGGGGAAGGCGATGCATACCATCTGGTACAATCCTAACAGAGCTTTCGGTGTGGGAAGACAAGTGGCTGAGGGTGAACGACTTGAGGCTGATGGCTTTCCTGCTTATTCGTCTGTTTGGGGCGATAAGGACAACTATGGCAATCGTGGCGAAAGATACCTCGCTGGCGTGGCTTATCTCGATGGAGCTGCCCATCGACCGAGTGCCGTGATGTGCCGAGGATACTATACCCGTTCTTATCTCTGGGCAGTGGATTTCGATGGTAAACAACTGACGACGAAGTGGTTGCATGCTTCTCTCACTCCTCACGACTGGGTGGTGATGGATGGCGAAGGCAAGGTAATCAAGGAGGCGCATGGTCTCTCTGCGACGGCCTTTGCACAGGGCGCCCACAGCCTGGCAGTAGGAGATGTGGATGGCGATGGATGCGACGAGATTACCTATGGTTCGGCTGCGATCAATCATGATGGAAGTCTGTTGTACTCCACAGGGCTCGGTCATGGTGATGCGCTCCATCTCTCTGATCTCGACCCAGACAGACCGGGTTTGGAAGTCTTTATGGTACACGAAGAGCGGCCTTATGGTTCTGATTTCCGGGATGCCCGTACTGGCGAGATTCTCTACCGCACGCTGGATAGAGATGATACCGGAAGGGGTGTGGCTGCGGATATTGATGGGCGTCATCGGGGCTTCGAAATGTGGAGCCTGGACAGTAAGGAAGTAAGGGATTGTCATGGAAATGTGATTGCTGACGACCCTTCTCAAATGCCGGCGATGAACTTCAGAATCTATTGGGATGGCGACCTGCAGGACGAACTGCTTGCCAACGGTCGCAGACCGCATTTTGCTCCGTACCTGCAGAAATGGAACGGAAAGAAGGCGGTACCGCTGCCTTTGAGCAACGGAAAGCATCTCAGCGATATGGGGCATTCTGTGAGCAACAACTGGACGAAGGCTACTCCTAATCTGCAGGCTGATATTTTCGGTGACTGGCGTGAGGAGGTGATCTACTGGGACGAGAGCGATGCCTCTCATCTGAATATTTTCACTACGAATATCCCGACGGAATACCGCATTCCTACGCTTATGCACGATCACATCTATCGCCTGAGTGTGGCTTGGCAAAATGTGGGTTACAACCAGCCGCCACATCTCGGTTTTTATTTAGAGGAGAAAGATTGGAAAATCAAATAAAAGACCTTAAAAGGGAACTAAAGTGAAAAGTTGGTGAACTTGAAAGAAAGTCTAAGTGAAAAGTTGGTGAACTCTGAGGGAGCTAAAGTGAAAAAGTGGTGAACTTGAAAGGCTTTAAAAGAGTGTTCAAGTGAAAAGGTGGTGAACTTAAAGGCTCTAAAAGAGTGTCCAAGTGAAAAACTGGTGAAAATGAAAATAAAAATATATAAATAATGAAAAGAATATTGTTTGCAATGTCGCTGATGGCGGCAACAGTTGCAGCTTTCGCCCAAACTCTTCAGAAGGAGGTGAAGGGCAAGAAAGTTGTGAAGAACGAGACGAGTGTGAAGGAGGAGAAGGTAAAGACCAAAGTAGCCGGTCCGATGGAAGATGTTAACCATGTGATTGACAATACAGTGGACAGTCTCAACAAGGCGATGACCGCCCGCATTGTTCCTGGAACCAGCAGAAAGGGCAATAATCCTGTACTCTTCCTGATAGGAAATTCTACCATGCGCAATGGCACCCTGGGCAATGGAAATAACGGCCAGTGGGGCTGGGGCTATTACGAACATGAGTTCTTTGACGAGAATAAGATTACGGTAGAAAATCAGGCACTCGGAGGCATGAGCAGCCGCACTTTCTACAACCGTCTCTGGCCGGATGTACGCAAGGGAATCAAGGCTGGCGACTGGGTGATCATCTCCATCGGTCATAACGATAACGGTCCTTACGATAGCGGTCGTGCGCGTGCCAGCATCCCTGGAATCGGCAAGGATTCGCTCAATGTCACTATCAAGGAGACGGGCGTAAAGGAGACCGTCTATACCTACGGCGAGTATATGCGCAAGTATATCAACGACTGCAAGGCGCTCGGTGCTCATCCTATCCTGATGTCGCTTACTCCTCGTGATGCCTATGATGAGAATGATAAGATTGTGCGCGTGAATAAGACTTTCGGTCTCTGGGCGAAGCAGGTGGCAGAGCAGGAGGGCGTTCCTTTTGTAGATCTGAATGAAATTTCGGCAGCCAAGCTCGACAGTTACGGTCATTGGAAGGAGAAGTATCACTTCTTCAAGGACCATATCCACACCTCCCGTTTCGGAGCGATGATGAATGCCCGTTCGGCTGCAGAGGGATTGGCAGAGAGTAAGGACCCAAGTCTGGCTCCGTTGCAGGCGATGATGATCAATGTGGCTCTGCCGGTGGAGAATTTTCAGCGCAAGAAGGGCAAGCCGGTGGTTTTCTTTACTGGCGACAGTACCGTAAAGAATGCTGACAAGGAAGAGGATGGTATGTGGGGCTGGGGCTCTCAGGCTTATACCATTTTCAATCCTAAGAAGATTACCTGTGTGAATGCTGCCAAGGCGGGTCGCAGCAGCCGTTCCTACCTCAATGAGGGCAGATGGGAGAAGGTATATAACAGTCTGCAGCCGGGCGACTACGTGCTCATTGAGTTCGGTCATAACGACATCTGTTCCTTGACCGATAAGAAGATGCGCGGTTCCATTCCTTGTGCCAAGGATACTTGCAATGTCTATCAAATGCAGGAGAGCAAGCAGTTTGAGGTAGTTTATTCTTTCGGCTGGTATCTGAAGAAGTTCATTCAGGACGTTTACGAGAAGGGAGCTCATCCTATTTTGGTTTCCCTGACTCCTCGCAATGAGTGGCCACACGGCAAGATGGAGCGCCGCAACGATACCTATGGTAAGTGGTACAAAGAGGTGGTGGCAGAGACCGAAGTTCCTTTCCTCGACCTTCACAATATCGCTGCCGATTCTTATGATAAGATAGGTAAGGAGAAAGTGAAAGAATATTACAAGAAAGATCATACGCACACCTCTCTCAAGGGTGCTCGTCATAATGCAAAGTGCGTGGCGAAAGGATTGAAGAAAATGAAAAGCCCATTGGCTAAATATTTGAAATAATAATTTTGAATGAAATATATGACAGCAAAATATTTTTTCTATTCTGGCCTGCTGATGTTGCTTTCTGCTGCTGGCACTGCTTCTGCATCAGTCCGAGATACGATTTCTCTCGACAGAGGTTGGCAGTTCCATCGTGGGGATGTTTCCGACGTCAATATGCTGAAGAATTTGCAGGTTAACGATGATGTGGTCAACTTGCCTCACGATTTCCTGATCGGACAGGACTGGGTGGCTCCTGATGCCAGCGAACGTCCTGATAATAGTGATGCAGGCAGTAACGTTCGCAGCCGTTTGAGTCCACGTGGCTTTAAGGAAATGGGTATCGGCTGGTATCGCTATGAACTGACTCCGAAAGCCGAGTGGAAAGGCAAGCGCATCCTCCTCGATTTCCAGGGCATCATGCTCGTGGGCGATGTTTATCTCAATGGTAAGCGGATAGGAGGTACTGACTATGGTTACCTCGGCTTTGATGTAGATGTGAGCAAGTTGCTCAAGTTTGGCGAAGTCAATGAGATTGCCGTGAAGGCAGATACCCGCAATCCGAACAACTCCCGCTGGTTTACCGGTGCCGGTCTTTATCGGGATGTCAACCTTATCGTCACCGACAAGGATTTATTTTTCCCTCGCCATCCGCTCTTCATCCGTACTGTCAACAATCAGGAAGTGAAGATTCGGGCTAACATCTTCAACCAGCAGAAAAAGGCAAAGGCTCCTGGAACTCGTATTCCTGTAGAAGTCAGAATCTTGGATGCTGACGGCCATGTGGTGGCGCAGCAGAAAACGGATGTGGATTTCAATGCCAAGTGGCGCGACAGAGAGTATGAACTGCCAGCTATCAAGATAGAGAATGCCAATCTCTGGTCGTGCGATACACCTTATCTATATACTGCCGAGGTTACGCTTTACGATAACGAGGGCAAGGTGGCTGACCAGATACGAGAACCCTTTGGTGTGAGAACCATCGAGATGAATCCGCAGCATGGTTTGCTCGTTAATGGCAAGAAGGTGCTCCTGCAGGGTTTTGCCAATCATCATACTCTCGGTGCTTTAGGTGCAGCAGCCTATCCACGTGCCATTGAGAAGCGGCTCAAGATGATGAAAGAGTTCGGATTCAATCATGTGAGAACTTCCCATAATCCATATAGCGAAGACTTCCTTAGACTTTGCGACAGATTGGGTATTCTCGTTGTGGATGAACTCTATGATAAGTGGTTGGCGCAGTATGCCGGTGGCAGAGTAGATTGGGAGAGTCTCTGGCAGAAGGATATTCCTGAATGGGTGAAGAGAGATAGAAATCATCCGTCTGTGGTGCTCTGGAGTTTGGGTAATGAACTGCAGCAGTATTCCAATCTGCCTTTCAATGACTGGGGTGTGACGGCTTATGAACTGCAGAAGCAACTGCTACATCGCTACGACGATACCCGTCTCACTACCGTGGCCATGCATCCGCGCTATCGCAATCTGGATACCGATTCTATTCCAGCTGATCTGGCTGTGGCAACCGAGGTGAATTCCTATAATTATAGGTATATGTACTTTCCTGGCGACATGAAGCGCTATCCGGAAAAGACGTTCTATCAGAGTGAGGCGAGCACGGCTGCGATGGGTCCTAACTTCTATGAGATGGATCGTGACAAGGTACTCGGGTTAGCTTACTGGGGTGCCATCGACTATCTGGGCGAGAGTATGGGATGGCCTGTTAAGGGCTGGAATCAGGGTGTTTTCGACCTGTCTCTGCAACCGAAACCGGATGCTTATTTCGTGAAAAGTATGTTCTCTGACGAACCTACTGTGCATATCGGCATCATCGAGAAGGCTGGTGGCAATGTGCAGTGGAACGGCATCAATGTTTCGGCTGGCAAACTTTCTGAGAACTGGAACCGGGAGGCAGGCGAGAAGGTTTCGCTCTATACCTATACCAATGGTGACGAGGTGGAGCTATTCCTGAACGGCAAGAGTTTGGGTGTGAAGAAGAACAGTGACGACCCTAAGTTGCGTGCTCGTATCAAGTGGGATGGCATCGCTTATGCGCCTGGTACTCTGCTGGCTGTGGCTCGGAAGAATGGCAAGGTTGTGGCTCGCCATCAGATAGAGACTACGGGTGAGGCAGTGGCGCTGAAGATGGTGCCTGATGCTGAAACCTGGCATGCTGACGGACAGGATCTGATGCACGTGAGAGTGTATGCCGTAGATAAGAAAGGCAGGAGAGTGATGGATCTGAAGGATAAGAACGCATTCAGCAAGTTGACTTTCTCGGTGAAGGGCGACGCGGATATCGTGGCGGTGGATAACGGAAATATTAATTCGGATGAGTTGCATGTAGGCAAGAAGCAGTTGAACAAGACTGCCGAGCGTGCGCTCTATCAGGGTTCTGCGCTTGTGATTTTAAGAGCAGGAACTCAGCCGTCTAAGGTTGAATTGACAGTTGCTTGCGAGAATGCGGCGTCTGGTCAAAAGTCTGCTGCATCGGGCGTTCAGAAAGGTAATCTGAAAACAAAGAGAATCGTATTAGTTACAAAATAGTGTCTTGAAAAAAGTTCCTTGAAATCTTTTATTAAAAGGTTTTGGGGAATTTTTTTTTAAGGGTTCTTGATTTTCTTTAAATGGTTCTTGATTTTCTTTTAAATGGTTCTTGATTTTTTAAGGGGGCTTGGATAGTTTCTTGAACCTTTCTTTCTTTGTTTATGCAAAAAAAAAACTGAAATTACTGAAATTGACATCGCTGTGAGTTGCAAAAATGGATTTTAAACATCTATTTTCATCCCGATAGGGTATAAAATAAGCTTTAAAAATATAGACTACTCCCGATAGGGTATAAAATAAGCTTAAAAAATATAGGCTACTCCCGATAGGGTATAATGATAGATATAAAGTGGGCATTTTTCATGATTTCATGATTTTTGCCCATTTTTTATTGATAGTTATTTGCTTTGTATGGAAAGTTTTACTATTTTTGCATCCGAAATTGATTTGTGTCAAACTTACACCTTTTTAAGTGGATTTGGTTTTTCAATCGTATTCATATCAGAATGGTGAAATTCAAAATATAACAAAATATAACTATAAAATACCTAATAAAATGATGAAAAAAAGAATTTTTTCTGCAGTCTTACTCTCTGCTGCAATGTTTGCTCCTGCTGCGTTGCAGGCTTCGGCTATGGCTGCCACGGCTTCTTCTGCCAAGTCTGCTGATGCTTCTGCCACGGCTTCTTCTGCAAAGTCTAAGGCTTCTGCATCCCAGAAAACCAAGGTCTTGGACAATGGTTATCCCTTTGCTCAGGTACCTTTCACCAGTGTGAAAATCGCTCAGAATACCTTTTGGGGTGCGCGTCTGAAGGCAGCCCGAGAGGTAACCGTGCCATTAGCTTTCAGCAAGTGCGAGAGCGAGCACCGCTACAAGAATTTCGAGATGGCTGCCTATACCTTGCAGCATCCGGGACATGCCGGTCTCGATACCAAGGAGTGGGACGTGAGCAAGTTTATGGGCTTCTCTTTTGATGATACAGATGTCTATAAGACCATTGAGGGGGCCAGCTATATCCTGCAGACCTATCCCGACAAGAAGATGAAGGCCTATATCGACAGTGTGCTCAATGTGGTGGGCGCTGCGCAGGAGCCTGACGGATATCTCTATACCGCTCGTACCATCAATCCGAAACATCCTCACGGCTGGTCGGGCGCTACCCGCTGGAGCAAGGTGGAAGTGCTGAGCCATGAGCTTTATAATCTCGGTCATATGGTGGATGCAGCCTGCGCCCATTATCAGGCTACGGGCAGCAGAAAATTCCTCGATATAGCCAAGCGATATGCCGACTGTGTGATCAGGGAAGTGGGTCCTCAAGCCGGTCAGCATAGGGTTGTGCCGGGTCATCAGATAGCCGAAATGGCACTTGCCCGCCTCTATACTCTTACGGGCGAAAAGAAGTATCTCGACGAGGCTAAATACTTCCTCGATGCCCGCGGTACTACCTCTATCCACGATGCCTACAGCCAGAGCGACAAGCCTATCCTGAAGCAGAACGAGGCTTGGGGACATGCCGTGCGTGCCGGATATATGTATGCCGGAATCGCTGATGTGGCTGCCCTGACACGTGATTCGGATTATATCAAGACCATCGACCGCATCTGGAACAATATCGTTTCCAAGAAGTATTATCTCACGGGCGGTGTGGGTGCCCGTCATGCCGGAGAGGCTTTCGGAGCCGACTATGAGTTGCCTAACATGACTGCCTACAACGAAACTTGCGCTGCCATTGCTCAGGTGTATCTCAATGAGCGCATGTTCCTCCTGCATGGCGAGAGCAAATATATTGACTGTCTGGAACGCACACTTTATAATGGTGTGATTTCGGGTATGAGCATGGACGGAGGCTGCTTCTTCTATCCAAATCCATTGTCGAGCGATGGCAAATACAAGTTTAATGCCGACGGTACCACCACCCGCCAGCCATGGTTTGGCTGCGCCTGCTGTCCGAGCAATCTGAGCCGTTTCATCCCTTCATTGCCGGGTTATCTCTATGGCGTGAAGGACAAGGATATCTACGTGAATCTCTTCGCTGGAAATACTTCTACCATCCAGGTGATGGGCAAGGATGTGGTGCTGGAGGAGACTACTGAGTATCCTTGGAATGGCGATATCAAGATTTTGGTAAAGAAGAGTGGTGTAAAGGGTGCCAATCTGCTGGTGCGCATTCCTGGATGGGTTCGCAATCAGGTGGTTCCGAGCGACCTTTATAAGTATAGTGATGCCGAGCAACCTGCTTATAGCGTGAGTGTGAATGGTAAGGCTGTGGAGGCTGATCTGGCTGCCAACAAGGGGTATCTGCCTGTGAAGAATATCAGGAAGGGTGATGTGATTCGCATCCATTTTGATATGCCTGTACGCACGGTTGTGGCTAACGGAAAAGTGGTTGACGATAGAGGTAAGGTGGCAGTAGAGCGTGGTCCATTAGTGTATTGCGCAGAGGCTGTGGACAATGAGGGTGCTCCTGTTCTTCGCAGCGTTGTAGCCAAGAAATCTTCTTTTAGCGTGATAGATGGTTATAGCATCTCTAATACTGAGTCTCAGGGTGCTCCTGCGTTCTCTGTGAAGGCTATCCAGACCGATGCTCAGGTGCTTGATCAGGCTGCTGATGGCATGGTTTCTGTGAAGAATCAGAAACTCACATTGATTCCTTATTATGCTTGGAATCATAGAGGTGCTAATCAGATGAATGTCTGGTTCTATCAGGATTTGCAGGTTTTGGAGAAGTAGGTCTCATCGATTCATTTTTTATTCATCGGATGACACGGAATTTATTCGGAGGTTCCTGCTGTGGCGATTACTCACGGATTTTCGCGGATGCGACCTGTTCGGTTGATACAGATACCCCCTGAGATCGGACAAAGCGATTCACCAGAGATCCCATAAAAAATCTGTGAAAATCTGTGGAATCTGTGGGACATAAAAATACCCGATGAAGAAAAATCTGCGTCATCTGCGAAATCTGCGTGACAAAACAATAGCAGCTCCTTTTGGGCGCCAGCCTTTGGCCAGCGGCCAAATATCCGCGAAAATCTGTGAGTAATCCGAAGAGCAAGAATGTTCCGATAACTCCGCGTAATCCGATGAAGACAAATCGATGAAGAAAAACTTTGATAAAATAAAAAAGAGGATGTGTCATGAATTTCTGACACACCCTCTTTTTGTTTTCAGCCTTTGTCGCCTTAGTTTTCAGCCTTAGTCGGCAGCAATCTTTAGATTTTTACACGCTGCACGAGGTAATTCCCAAAGTCTGCATTCTCGTGGGTGAGAACACGATAGTGGGCAGGTTGACTTCCTCTCGTGTTACGCTGACGAAGCTCATCACCTCCATCATGGCGGCGAGCGATCAGGGTGAGGCGGTCTGGATCACCATCGTCTGAATCTTATTGTTTACTTCACTAAAATCTTCTTGACGGCACCATTGCTCATCTTAACGATGTTGATACCCTTGGTCAGCTGGGCTTTGCGGGTACCGTTGGCGCTATAGATAGAAGTAATTTCTGCATTCTCGAGATTGTCGGAGGTATTGCTGATACCGTTAGTGATGTCTTCAATCGCTTTCTTGGCAGCTGCAATCGTTGTATTGAGCTTATTGATGTCAGAGCTGGAGGTATCGAAAGTACCCTTGGCAGTCTCCTGCAATGCAGTTTTGATAGCGCTCAGAACAGATTCCTGATCGTTCAGCTTCTCGTTCTTGAGCAGGCTTGCAGCCTCGGTGAAGAGGAAAGTATATTTTGCATAGACATCCTTCTGGTCGGTAGAAATGAAATACCAGTCGTTGTCTATAGAAGGCTCCAGGCTTGCCACGTATTTCTCACCGCTGACGCTGAAGTAGGAAGTTTCAATACCACCAAATAATTTATTTCTATTTTTAGTGAGTTTGTAACTGTTCTTTGTAGAACCTTCTACGATGGTAAAATCTGTTGCATCTCTTTTGTAAGATACCTCTGCATACCATGTAAAAGGGTGCCCTAAACTGGAATATTCCAAGAACAGACGATCTTTTTTTGTCTTGTTATCGCAAGTGAAACAACGGGTTTTATCGCCATAAATCGTCCAGACGTCTGCATCCTCGATATTTTTCACGGTAGCAGTCTTATCGGTGATAAAAGTCTCAGTAGCAACGTTGTAGATGTAAGCCTTCTGACCATTACCAACGAGTTTTACAGGTTGGAGCCAAGAGCTTTCAGCAGCAGGAGCGAAAGTTTCATTCTCGTTGCTACCATTTTCATTGCCTTCAACAGTACCATTTTCGGTACCTTCAACAGTACCGCTTTCTGTGTTACCTGAAACATTCTGCGCAAGAGCAGTTGTGCCTACTGCTAGAAGGGCAGCGAGCATCATACTTTTGGCCATATTAGCCAGTGTGTAAATTTTCTTCATTTTTACTTGTTTGATTATTTATTATATTGAATACAATTTTTACCTGTACATTGAATACAATTCTTTCCTGAATATGGGATACAATCCCTTGATATGGACTATAAATCTCTGTTTACTAAAGAACTTAAAGATCGTGTCATTTACTTACAGTCTGCAAATACGAAAAATACTCCCAGAGTAAATCTCCGGGAGTACTATTCACACAAAAAAAACTATCTCACGATAGCGGTATACCGAAAATATCAATATACAAAATGCTTTTTTTAAAAGTTATGCTTATTAAAGAGAAATATCTTACAAATCCCAGCCCACTGCACTGGCACCAAGTACCGCAGCAGAGCTGCCATCGAGAGTAGAGATCAAGAACTTAGCCTTGCCCCTGAAAATCTTCAATACAGTCTTGTCGTAAGATTCCTTGAGAGGCTTCATCAGGAGGTCACCAGCCTTGGTAAGACCGCCGAAGAATACGAATGCCTCAGGAGAACTGAACGCAGCGAAATCAGCGCAAGCCTCACCCAGCATCTTGCCAGTGAAATCATATACTCGCTTGGCCAAAGCATCACCCTTACCAGCAGCTACGCTGACATCATAAGAAGTAATATCTTCTGGCTTCATATCGCGAAGTAAAGATGGCTCATCGCTCTTCTCGAGGAACTCACGGGCTGTGCGAGCCACACCAGTAGCAGAGCAGTAAGCCTCCAAGCATCCCTTACGGCCGCAACCGCAGAGACGACCTTCCTCGCCGCGAACCATGACGACATGGCCCAACTCGCCTGCGAAACCATCGCAGCCATAGACCATCTTGCCATCGATCACAATACCGGAACCAACACCCGTACCGAGTGTCACGTCGATGAAATTCTTCATACCACGAGCCGCACCGTAGGTCATCTCGCCCAATGCAGCAGCGTTGGCATCATTGGTAAGAGCCACAGGCAGACCACCCAGCGCATCGCTGAAGAGCTTAGCCAAAGGCACTACACCATCGTGAGCCCAAGCCAAATTAGGAGCGAACTCGATAGTTCCGCTATAGTAATTGCCGTTAGGAGCACCGATACCCATCGCCTTGATCTTGTCGATACCACCCACGGTATCGATGATAGGCTGGAGAGCCTCCACGGCAGCTTTTACATAGTCATTAACATCATCATAACCACCTGTCTTGATAGCTGTAGTAGCTTTTATTTCGCCACGAGCATCTACGATGCCGAATACAGAATTGGTACCTCCCAGGTCCAAACCGATTACATATGGCTTAAGTGCATTCTCTGTCATGTTTTTCTATTTATTTAGTTAGAATTATGGTGCAAAGATATAAAAAAGTTTGTAACAAACAAAGTTTTACACGAAAAAATTACAAGATATGGCCTTTTTTTTGTAACTTTGCGCCTTGTTATGAATTTAGTGTTTCCGATTCAGATAAATATACTTGATTTCATATTCAAGGGAATTATCATAGGTGTGATCGCCTCAGCCCCGATGGGTCCTGTTGGCATCTTGTGTATCCAGCGCACTTTGAACAAGGGTCGCTGGTTTGGTTTCGTGACGGGTGTCGGTGCCGCTTTCAGCGATATCGTGTATGCGCTCTTCACGGGTTTGGGAATGAGTTTCGTGATGGACATTGTCAATAATGCCCAAAACAAGTTCTATCTGCAGATTTTCGGAGGTCTTCTGCTCCTGGTGTTCGGCGTATATTGTTTCAAGAGCAATCCTACGAAGAATATGCATCAGAGCAGCAAGAAGCAGGGCACGCTCTGGCACAATGCCATCACCGCCTTCTTCGTCACGCTCTCCAATCCGCTCATCGTGTTCCTCTTTATGGCCACCTTTGCCCAGTTTGCCTTCGTAGTGCCGGATATGCCGCTGGAGATGAGCGTGGGCTATCTGAGCATCATGTTCGGAGCGCTGCTGTGGTGGTTCGGTCTCACATGGCTCATCGACAAGATCAGGGGCAAGTTTGATACCAACGGCATCCTTATTATTAATAAGGTAATAGGAAGTATCGTGATCATCTTCTCGCTCATCGCACTCGTCGGAACCGTGTTTAATCTCTATCATCTCCCGGAATTCTAAGGGAGTATGTATAATTTCTAATTTGAAATATAGCATTTCTGATTTGAAATATAACATTTCTAATTTCTAATTAAAAAAAGATGTTTGTAGCTCAGGAATTAAAGAAGAAAAGTATAGCAGAATACCTCCTGTATATGTGGCAGGTGGAGGATATCATCCGTGCCTGCGGCTGTTCGCTCCCGGTTATCAAAAAGCACTATATCGAAAATTTTGATTTCACTCCGGAACAGAAGGAGGAGGAAATCGACTGGTTTGGCAATCTCATCCGCATGATGAATGAGGAGGGAAAGCGCGAATCGGGACATCTCAATATCAACAAGGTGCTGCTCCAGGACGTGATCGACCTGCACGGCATGCTGCTGCAGAGCACCAAGTTCCCTATCTATAATGGCGAATATTACAAGGTGCTGCCATTCATCGTGGAACTGCGCAACAGGGGCGACAAGGACGTCAACGAGATAGAAACCTGTCTGGATGCCCTCTACGGAGTGATGCTGCTCCGACTGCAGAAGAAGCCGATTACCCCGGAAACAGAGCGTGCCATCAAGGAGATAACTACCTTCGTGGGACTGCTCAGCGACTATTATATCAAGGATCGCACCGAGGGATTGAAATTTGACGACGACGACATGTAAGTCGGACGACAGATGGCGATTTCCAATATTCGAAAATCAGCATTATATACATATTTATATATACATTTTAAAATCATATAAATCATAGATGAAAGAAATAGAAAGAAGAAGAACGTTTGCCATTATCTCTCACCCGGATGCTGGTAAGACAACATTGACCGAGAAATTCTTGCTTTTCGGTGGACAGATACAGGTGGCTGGTGCCGTAAAGAACAATAAGATACGCAAGTCTGCCACTTCCGACTGGATGGACATCGAGAAGCAGCGTGGTATCTCTGTATCTACTTCTGTGATGGAGTTTGATTATCTCCCAGACGGACAGTCTGGCGAACCATATAAGGTGAACATCCTCGATACTCCGGGTCACCAGGACTTCTGCGAGGATACCTACCGCACACTTACTGCCGTGGATTCTGCCATCATCGTGGTGGATTCTGCCAAGGGTGTGGAGGCGCAGACCCGCAAGCTGATGGAGGTGTGCCGTATGCGCAATACGCCGGTTATCATCTTCATCAACAAGATGGACCGCGAGGGTCGTGATCCGTTCGACGTGCTCGATGAGCTGGAGGAGGAACTCAAGATTTCCGTTCGTCCACTCTCATGGCCTATCGGACAGGGCGCCCGATTCAAGGGTGTGTATAATATCTACGAGCACCAGCTCAACCTCTTTACGCCTAACAAGCAGCGCGTAACCGAAAAGGTGGAGGTGGATGTGCAGTCTGAGGAGCTCGACCAACGAGTAGGTGAGCGCGAGGCTGCCCAGTTGCGCGAGGAACTGGAACTGGTGGATGGCGTTTATCCTGAGTTTGACGTCGAGACCTATCGCTCTGCCGAGGTGGCTCCTGTGTTCTTCGGTTCTGCATTGAACAACTTCGGTGTGCAGGAACTCTTAGACTGTTTCGTTCAGATAGCTCCATCTCCAAGACCTACCAAGGCAGAGGAGCGCATGGTGGAGCCTGAGGAGCCTAAGTTTACGGGTTTCATCTTCAAGATTACTGCCAATATCGACCCTAACCACCGTTCCTGCATCGCATTCTGCAAGATCTGTTCGGGCAAATTTGTGCGCAATCAGCCTTACTATCACGTGCGCCTCGACAAGACCGTGCGTTTCTCTTCGCCAACCCAGTTTATGGCGCAGCGCAAGAGTACCATCGACGAGGCTTATCCGGGCGATATCGTAGGTTTGCCAGACAATGGCATCTTCAAGATCGGTGATACGCTGACCGAGGGTGAGAAGATTCACTTCCGTGGTTTGCCATCCTTCTCTCCACTGCTCTTCAAGTATATCGAGAATGATGATCCGATGAAGAGCAAGCAGTTCCAGAAGGGATTAGAGCAGCTGATGAACGAGGGTGTGGCACAGTTGTTTGTCAATCAGTTTAATGGTCGCCGCATTGTGGGAACCGTGGGTCAGCTTCAGTTTGAGGTGATCCAGTATCGTCTGGAGAACGAGTATAATGCCAAGTGCCGTTGGGAGCCTGTTCACTTGCATAAGGCATGCTGGATAGAGGCCGACGACGAGAAGGAATTAGAGAGCTTCAAGAAGCGCAAGTACCAGTACATGGCGAAGGATATCGAGGGCAGGGATGTGTTCCTGGCCGATTCAGGCTATGTATTGAGCATGGCGCAGCAGGACTTCGAACATATCAAGTTCCACTTTACTTCGGAATTCTAATAATATAAAAGGATAACTTTTTAAAGAAATAATAAGAGATGATAGATGAAATGGCAGAAAAACCGGGCGCAATAGCCAAAATGGTAGCGTGGCAGAAGGAGCATATCTCCGACCGCCAGATGACGCTTATCCTGGCTTTTGTCATCGGTCTGCTTGCCTCCGTTGCCGGATTTTTCCTGCATAGTATCGTGCACGAGATACAGATATTGCTCACTTCGGGTTTTGAGAAAAGCACCTACAATCTGCTTTTCCTCTTGTTCCCTATTGTGGGCATCTATCTTACCTCGCTCTTTATCAAGTATGTGGTGCGAGACAATATCTCTCATGGTATCACGAGAGTGCTCTATGCGATTTCTACCAAGCAGTCGAAACTGAAGGGGCACAACTGCTGGTCGTCGGTAGTAGCTTCTGGTATCACCATTGGATTCGGTGGATCAGTAGGAGCCGAGGCGCCGATTGTGCTCACGGGTTCTGCCATCGGAAGTAATCTGGGACAGATATTCCGCATGGACAAGAAAACGATGATACTGCTCGTAGGATGCGGTGCGAGTGCCGCCATTGCTGGTATCTTCAAAGCCCCAATCGCAGGTCTCGTCTTTACCCTTGAGGTGCTGATGGTAGATCTCTCGATGGCCTCTTTGCTGCCTATCCTCATCTCCTGTGTTACGGCCACCTGTTTCAGTTATATCCTGATGGGCGAGCAGTCACTCTTCGATTTCACGCTCACCAATCCGTGGGAGCTCGACCGTGTGCCGGCGTGCATCCTGCTGGGCGTATTCTGCGGTTTCGTGAGTCTCTACTTCATGAGAGCCATGTCGGCCTGCGAGGGATTCTTCGCCCAGTTGAAGCAGTATCCGTATGTCAAACTGCTCTTCGGAGGCATCATCCTGAGCAGTCTCATCTTCCTCTTCCCATCGCTCTATGGCGAAGGATATTCTGCAGTCAACATCCTGCTGAAGGGTAAAACAGAGGCCGACTGGGACATGGTGATGAGCAATTCGCTCTTCTATGGTCACAGTCAGTTGCTCGTGCTATATATCGGACTGGTAACCTTCACCAAGGTGTTTGCCACCTCAGCAACCAATGGTTCAGGCGGTTGTGGCGGAACCTTTGCTCCATCGCTTTTCATCGGCGGTTTTGCAGGCTTCTTCTTTGCCCGCATCTGGAACATCTACAAGTTAGGCGTTTATATTCCGGAGCAGAACTTTACGCTGATGGGCATGGCAGGCGTGATGACGGGCGTGATGCATGCACCGCTGACGGGCATCTTCCTGATAGCCGAACTGACTGGCGGTTACCTGCTCTTCATCCCACTGATGATCGTGTGCATCTGCTCGCTGCTTACCATCAGCATCTTCGAGAGCCACAGTATCTATGCGCTCCGACTGGCAAGGGAAGGCAAGTTGCTTACCCACCATATCGACAAGGCTGCCCTCACGCTGATGGGTATGCAGAGCGTGGTGGAGAAGGACTATCATCCGGTAAGTCCCGACCTGCCGATGGGTAAGTTGGTGTCAGAAATCAGTCGCAGCAACAATAATTTCCTTCCGGTAGTCAATCAGGCTGGCGTCTTGCTGGGCATCATCGATATCACTCGCATCCGTCACATCATCTTCCGTTCGGAACTCTACACGCGCTTCAAGGTAAAGCAGCTGATGCTCCAGCCTTCAGCCGTGCTCAGCGATCACGAACCGATGCAGGAAGTGATGAAGAAATTTGACGAAACTGATGCCGCGCAGTTGCCTGTAGTGGATGTGAACGGCGTGCTGAAGGGATATATCAGCCGTACCCGCCTTTATTCGACTTATCGCCAGATTGTGGCGGACATGTCGGCGGAGTAAAAGGGAATTTAGGAAATTAGAAATTAGAAATTGCAAATTTTAAATTACTAATTAGAAATTACCTTGACAAAGCTCCGATATTTGTAAACTTGCATTTTTTTTAAACAATAGGAAAATGGAGAAAAAAGATTTAAGAATCGTATTTATGGGAACCCCGGAGTTTGCGGTGGAATCCCTCAAGAGCCTTGTAGAAGGCGGATATAATGTGGTGGCTGTAGTAACCCAGCCCGACAAACCGGTGGGTCGTCATCAGGATACTCTTCAGCCTTCGCAGGTCAAGCAATATGCCCTCTCAAAGGGCTTGCCAGTATTGCAGCCAGTGAAGATGAAGGATCCGGAATTTGTAGAGCAGTTGCGCAGTTATCAAGCCGACCTGCAGGTGGTGGTAGCTTTCCGAATGCTGCCAGAAGTGGTATGGGATATGCCTCGCTTCGGCACCTTCAATGTGCATGCAGCTCTTCTTCCTCAGTATCGCGGTGCTGCCCCTATCAACTGGGCTGTCATCAATGGTGAGACGGAGACAGGCGTCACCACTTTCTTCCTCGACCACGACATCGATACTGGTCGCATCATCATGCAGAAGCCATTCGCCATCCCTGACGATGCTGATGTTGAGTATGTTTATGACGGACTGATGCATTTAGGCGCTGAGATCGCTGTAGAGACCATCGACCGCCTGATAGCATCCGACGGAAATATCGACTCAATGCCGCAGGACGAGATGATCACGACAGACACCGTGCTTCATTCTGCTCCGAAAATCTTCAAGGATACCTGCCGTATCGATTTCAATCAGCCAGCCAAGAAGGTGTATGACTTCATCCGCGGTCTTTCGCCATATCCTGGCGCCTGGACTGAGATTCAGAAGGAAGGCGGTAAGGCGCAGGTGCTGAAAGTATTCAAGACTTCCAAAACCGGAAAGGCAGTTGCTGGTTCTTCTGCAAACGCCGCTGCAGTAGAGAATGCCGCTTCTTCAGAGAATGCCGCTTCTTCAGAGAATGTCGCTTCTTCTGTAGTAGGAACCTTGAGATTAGAAGGAAAGAGCCTGCAAATAGCCTGTGCAGACGAATGGCTCCAGCTCGACACAATACAGATTAGTGGCAAAAAGAGAATGGAAGCCCGTGATTTCCTCAACGGAATGAGAGATATCGAGCAGTACAGAAGTATTTAATAAGGAAGTTCTTTCACCTTAATATATAATCAAGAATTGGTTTTTGAGGTGCAAAGAATTTCTTGTAAATAGAAAATTGGTTTTTGAGAAACGAAGGACTTCATGGAAATCAAGAATCGTTTTCTGAGGAACAAAGGATGAATCAATTCCTTCATATATAAGGAAAAAAATAATAAAGGAGAATAAAAAATGACTCAACAGGAAGATATTAAGAATGCAATAGAATGCATGCGTAAGGGTGGAGTGATTCTCTATCCTACAGATACCGTTTGGGGTATCGGTTGTGACGCTACCAACCCAGAGGCAGTGGCAAAGGTTTACAAAATAAAGCAGCGCGACGACAGTAAGGCGCTTATTTGTCTGGTGGATAGTGCAGACCGTATGGCGCGTTATTTCCGCAATGTGCCTCAGGTGGCTTGGGATTTCATCGATGTAGCCATGCCTGTGAAGCCAACTACCATCATCCTCGATGATGCTACGGGTGTAGCCAACAATCTGGTGGCAGAGGATGGCAGTCTTGCCATGCGAGTAACTTTCGAGTCTTTCAGCAAGGAACTCTGTTATCGCTTCCAGAAGCCTATTGTGAGCACCAGTGCCAATGTGAGTGGTGAGCCTGCAGCGCAGAACTATCGTGATATCGACCCGACATTGTTGGAACAAGTAGATTATGTTTGCTGGACCCGTCGCCAGGAGCATAAGCCTCACACACCATCCAGCATCGTGAAGATAGCCAAGAATGGAGAGGTGACGATTATCCGATAAAGTTAATCTTCAAAGAAACGAAAAGAGGATGTGTTGTAAACTTATGACACACCCTCTCTTTTCTATTAAATATTTATTTTTTCGGGAATCCCTTTACTTTCGGTTTCCCTTTTCGTTTTTGTTCTGTAAATCCTGCTTTTCCGAAGAATCCTCATTTTCCAGATATTCTTCTTCCGTTATCTCTTCTTCCCATATATCATCTTCTTCCGTTATCTCTTTTTCCAATATGTCCTCTTCATTCGTCACTTCTTCGTCCAACATTTCTCCTTCATCTTCCTCCTCCTTCTCCTTCTTTCCGAAGTCAGGATCTATTTTGAGGTAGACGGTAACCAGGAAGGTGATTACGCAGCATGCCATCACGACGATGAAGAAATGGCGGTATCCCAAGATGTCTTTCAGATAACCCGAAACCATGCCCGGAAGCATCAGGCCGAGATAGGAAATACCGGTACAGATGGAGTAGTGAGAGGTCTTGAACTTGCCCTGACTGTAGAATAGCATGTAGAGCGTAAGCACCGTGAAGCCTAACCCATAACCGAACTGCTCTACGAACAGGCAGGAGGACACCATCACGATATCAGAATTGAGCGAATAGCTAAGATAGATATAGACGGCATCCGGCAGGGTGATGGCGCAAACCATTGGCCACAGCCACTTCTTCATACCGTCGCGGCTCACTAAGATACCTCCGATGATGCCACCCAGAAGGAGACCGATGAGACCTACCGTACCATTGGCAAGTCCGTATTCCTGTGGCGACATGCCCAGACCACCCTGCGAGTTAGGGCGAAGAATGAAAGTCTTGGTCATTGTATTGAGCAAAGCCTCCGGGAAGCGGTAGAACAGCAGGAAGAGCATCACGATGACCGTCTCTCTTACTCCGAATTTCGTAAAGAAAGTGCGGAACATATTCTTCAGTTCGTGAGTCACTTCGCCCACAGTTCTCTCCGTCTGCACATCCTCTTTCGGCGTAGGCATCAGGCGGCTATGGTAGAGCCACAGACCGATGAAGATGCCAGCTAATCCGTAGAAAATCAGTGCCCACGAGAAGCTTATCTGATTGCGGAACATCACCTGCAGCACACCAGCCAGCATCACTAAGAAACCATTCACAAAGATGATGGCGAGGCGGTAGAAGGTGTTGCGCAGACCCACAAACTTCGTCTGGTTGTGCTCATCCAGCTCTATCATATAGAAGCCGTCGGCAGAGATGTCGTGGGTGGCGCTGCAGAAGGCGATGAGGAAGAAGAAGCACATGGTGGCCTGAAACCAGAAAGCCGTAGGCAGCGAGAACGCAATGCCTGCCAGTGCTGCTCCGATGAGCGCCTGCATTGTAAGTACCCACCAGCGCTTCGTTTTCAGCAGATCGATGAACGGGCTCCACAAGGGTTTGATCACCCAGGGAAGCGCCAGCCATCCTGTATAGAGACCCACTTCGGCATCCGTGAGTCCCAACTGCATATACATCACTACAGAGAGAGTTGTCACGATCACGTTGGGCAGTCCCTCTGCAAAATATAGGGTAGGGATCCATGCCCATGGATTCCTGCTATTCTTCTTTGTTACCATTTTATCCATTAGATATTACTTATCTTTTGTCCATTAGATATCGTCCTGTTTCTTAGACATCGCTTGTCTATCAGAAATTAGACCTTACTCGTTGTTCAGAAAGGACTCTATCCTTAGAACTTACTTGTAGATTTTCTTGATTTCTGCTCCCTGATAGTATCTCAGCAGGATATCATCGTAGGAGTATCCTTCGTTGCCCATCACGGCAGCACCTATCTGACAGAGACCCACTCCGTGTCCCCATCCGGCTCCGATCAGTTCGAAGCGCTGAGGAACCTGGTTCTCGTCCAGATCAAACTTATCTACCACGAAAGCCGAACTGTAGAGATGGCTGTCGCTCAAGGCTCTGCGTATCTCCAACTCCTTGCCAATGGTGAAAGTCTTTTCGGTACCGATAATCTGCAGTTTGCTGATGCGTCCGCTCGTACCGCGTTCCACAGCCTTCATGTCGAGGATGCAGCCGAAGTTCATCTTCAGTTTCTCTTCGAGCAGCTGCTGCAGTTTCTCCTGAGTCAGCCTCACCTTCCAGCGATAGAAATCAGCAGTCTCCTGGTCATAGTCGTTTAATACTTCCGAGAGCACTTTTCTGTCTGTAGTATTGCAGAAAGCAGGCGGGTTGGAGCGGATCCAGCGGTCAGCCTCTTCCTCCTGAGTCAAGTCAGGAAGTCTGTATTCAGAATCCATCAGAGTCTTTGAACCCTTCAAGTTCTCAGTATCACTTGCGTCCTTCAAGCGCTCGGCATTCATAGGACTCTTCAGTCCTTCCGGCTTGATTCCCAAAGCAATATCCCTCACCGCAGAGAGATAGCTCTTAGGCGTGTTCTCCCAGCAATACTGGAATTCCTCGGTGATACCGCCGCAGCACTTAGAGAACCGGGCATCGCAGATTTCTTCGCCATCCATCAGAATCTGTCCCTTGGTCTGGCGGATAGCTTCTGCCACATGCGGAGAAGTCTCCTTGGTGATGCCCTGGTAGCGCTGGCAGTGGTCGTCGGCGCAGACATCAAAGATGGTGTGGTCTTCGCGGTCGTACCAGCGGATGAGCATGTCGTCTTTCTTGACAAAAGAGAAGAAATTGTTTCCGCTCTTAGCCACGTCTCTGCGCTTTTTCATCTGTGCCAGGAGCCATGAACGGGAGATCACGGCATGCGCCTTGAGGAGTTCAAGACTGGAGGTGGCACTCATCTCGCTGGATATCACGCTCTCCAGATACTTCTCTACAGGAAGCTCGTTGATGGCGCAGATCTTGTCTGATTCTACCACAAAATGGAGCGTACCTAAGAAGGTCTGTGTTTCCTTGCGTTCCCAGTGGAAGTTGACGCCGATAGTGACATCGCTCAGTGAGAAGGAGGCATCGCAGCTCTGTGGATGGAAGGTAAGCGAACTGTACTGGTTGCCGTTCCAGAGCACACCTCCCTCGGAGAATTCCACTTCCTGTTCGCCCGTAACCACCTCGCCCTTGGCAAGGTAAGGCTTGTTGAGCGAGAAGTGAATCTTCTGACCGCTCACGATACCCACAGAGACATCCGGCTGCTTACCATTATTATATAAGGTGGAAGTAGTGATGGTGCTTTCCTCAGCCTCCTTGGCAGCCTTCAGCTTATGGATGATGCTTTCCATCTTCTCGCTGGAAATGCCGCATTCCTTCAGGATAGCCTCAGCCTTCTCCTCGGTGAGCTTGCGGAAATCCTCTTCGCGTGGCGTGATGATGAGACCCGACATATCGAGGGCTCCCGGAGAAACCATGATTTGGGCTTCGCCCTCGGCAAAGTAGGCTTCCGGGCGGTGCTTCTCTCTTGGAATCACGATACTGATAGTTTCATCACCCTTGCGCCAGGCCACGATGTTCATCATCGGCTCAGTCTCGTCGCCGCGCTGAGGCATCGCACTGTAGAGACGCTTGAAGAGCATCTCGTCGCTTTCCTCGCTCTTGGAGATAATCACGAAGGCTGGAACGGTATAGTCGCGGATGGCTGCTATCTTCTCCTCGTCGTTCAGGCAGATGATATCTGTCAGGTTGCGTGAGAGGCGCTGCCAGTTGTTCTGCAGGGGAAGTATGCCGCTGGTTCCTGCCTGGAAATGCAGATGGTCTGGAGCCGAGGCACCGCACTTCGGACCGTTGTAGAATACCATCAGCTCGCTGTGCAGACTCAGGAATCGGTGCATCTCGCCATAGTTCTTGAAGATGGCCTGCGGCTGATGCTTGCGTGCCGGAATCGTGAAATGTACCGGAAGGATAGGGAACGGATTGACCAGCAGGTAGAAACGTTCGTCTATCTGCTTGGACATCTGTACCTTCGGACGGTTCTTCTCGCAGAGAAAGCATGGGCGCTCATCGAGGGTCTTCTTGTCTATCTTGGCACCTGTGCTCACGATGCGGGCAGGGTTCCATTGCAGTTTGAGAAGTTCGGAGAGAGTCTGGCTCTCCACGTGCTTCAGGTCGCGGTAGCGATGGCGGGCATCCTCCCATCTCTCCAACTGGCGGTTGAAGAAGCGTGAGATACTGCTGTCTTCCATAATGTCGGCCTTGCCCTGCAGCATCTGCTGGCGTGCCTTCAGTTCCATCGTGCGCAGACGGTCTTTATAGAGATTGTTGGCATTCACCTTTTCGATGCTCAGAGCGGCATCACTGTTGCCTCCCCAGCGGCGGCAGAGGTACAGTTCATCATAGATTCTTCCGATTCTGTATCGGCGAGAGAAGGCAAGGCCTAAGGCGTAGTCTTCGCCATAAGACGTGTTAGGGAACTGTATCTGTCTGACGAGCGGTGTGAAGAATGCTCTCGGAGCACCCAATCCGTTGATGCGCAGTGCGTTGTTGCAACCGTTTTCTTCGGTCCATTCCTTATGGTCTATCAGTCCTGGAGGCAGGGTGTTGAGGTCGAAGTCGCACATGCGGTACGAGCCGATCATCATCGCTGCCTTCTGGTTGTGAAAGGCATCTACGATTTTCTGGAGAGTCTTCGGAGACGAATAGAGGTCGTCGCTGTCTAACTGGACTGCAAACTTGCCGCAGTACTCGCTATTGATGGCTACATTCCAGCAGCCACCGATGCCGAGATCGTTTCTCTCTGGCACAATCTGTACGAGACGTCCCGCCTGCTTGTCGTTTCTGGCTTCCATCTCGCGAGCGATTTCATCAAGAATCTCGCCAGTGCGGTCGGTAGAATGATTGTTGACCACGATGACGTTGAACTTGAAATTGGCTTTCTGGCTCAGCGCACTCTTCACGGCATCCGCGATGGTCTTCTCTCTGTTGAAAACTGGGATGATCACAGAAGCCTCGTAGAAGAATTCCTGTTCTCCGAAATCCGGCTGGCGATAAAAACTGGTATCGATGAGGGCTCCCACCTTGTTGAGATGCTGCGTGCAAGCCTTTTCCATCTCTATCTGCACCTCTCTGTTGCGAGGGTTCACATAGTCGAATTGCTTCTCGCCGCTCTTCCGGTTGTCGAGTTCATCTTCTGTATAGAGGAATTCATTGAGATGGAAAATCTCTCCCACGCGGCTCAGGTAGAGACGGAGGTCGTAGAGACCCGCATATTGATAGTCAGCTCTGTCCTGCTGGGCGATGAAGTCGTGGAGGGCTTGCGCCTTGATGAACCAGAGACTTCCGAAATCGAAGTCGTCGCGAAGGCTACCAGACTGGTAATCAATAACCGGATGCTTGATCAGTTTGCCGGTTTTCGCTTCTTGTTCAGCTTTCAGTTTATGAGTTTCTGCTCCATCCACTTTTGCTTCAAGAGTTTCTGCTCCATCTTTTTCTTCTTTTCCTCCAACTTTTGCAGCCTCTTTATCTTCTTTGATTAAGGAATAATAGTCGGAGTAAACCATGACGGCTCCCGTGTCGTCAGCCGTGCGTAGGAATCGTTCCAGAGCATAGAGTCCCCATCTGATCGGAGTCGTCTTGGTGCAGATCATCACATAATCGGCATCGGTGTTTTCAGCAATGCTTTCTACCGTGTTGCTGCTTTCCAATCGGTCAATGACTACGAAGGTGCATCCATCAGGCACTTGGTGATGGGCTGCAAAATCAGCGCTCACCAGGAGATTGATATGCTGAACCGTCTTGTTGTCATGAAGTTCCAGAAGTGCGCTTTGGGCTACTTCAATGTCTTCACAAGGTAAGAAAAGGTCTATTTTTTCTCTCATTTTTTTGTGTTATGTTTTTGCGTTTCGGCTCCCTTTCCGGAGGTCAAAACGGTATTTTTTATCTATATTTTAGCTTATTATATTAAAATATGTGGCAAAGATAACAATTTTTCGCCAAAAAATACTATCTTTGCACTATGAATGATGAAAAAAAATATCTTTTGGGGCTTACCCTTGCTGAATTGAAGCAAGTGGCTAAGGACTTGGGTATGCCTGCCTTCACGGGTGGGCAGATGGCTAAATGGCTCTATGAACAGCATGTGAAGAGCATCGATGAGATGACTAATATCTCGAAAGCTAACCGTGCCAAGTTGGCCGCAGAATATGAGATAGGATGTGCCGGATATACCGATGCACAGCATTCCGTAGATGGTACCATCAAGTATCTGTTCCCTACGCGCAGCGGAAAGTTTGTAGAGACGGTCTATATCCCCGACAAAGACCGTGCCACGCTCTGTGTCTCATCACAGGTGGGATGCAAGATGAACTGCCTCTTTTGTCAGACTGGTAAGCAGGGGTTTGAAGGAAGTTTGCCTGCTGGCGATATCCTTAATCAGATCTACTCCCTGCCAGAGGTGGACAAACTCACCAATATTGTGTTTATGGGACAGGGCGAGCCGATGGACAATCTGGATAATGTGTTGCGTGCCACGGAAATCCTGACCGCTGACTATGGTTGGGCATGGAGTCCGAAACGTATCACAGTAAGTTCGGTGGGCGTCAAAAACAAGTTGAAGCGATTCCTCGAAGAGAGCGAGTGCCATGTGGCTATATCGATGCACGATCCGATACCTTCTGAGCGAGCAGAACTGATGCCTGCCGAGAAGGGTATGGGTATAGAACAGGTTGTGGAGCTGCTCCGCAATTATGATTTCTCTCACCAGCGTCGCTTGTCTTTCGAATATATCGTGTTCAAGGGAGTGAACGACAGTATGCAGCACGCCAAGGCAATCATCAAGTTGGTGAAGGGCCTCGACTGCCGTTTCAATCTGATTCGTTTCCATCAGATTCCGGATATCCCATTGCAGGGCGTCAATGATGAGAAAATGGAACAGTTCCGTGATTATCTCACTTCTCACGGTGTCTTCACGACCATCCGTGCCAGTCGCGGACAGGATATCTATGCAGCTTGTGGCTTGCTCAGTACATCCAAGAAAATCGGAGAAATCAGAGAGCACGAGGACGAAGAACGCTCTTCGCGATAATCCCGTTTCTTCTTCGATAGAAAGTCTTTTCTCGCGGTAGGGGGCTCTTGCCGAGAGTATTCTTGATAGGAGCTTTTCTTCTCGACAGGAGTTGTCCTTTTGATCAAATAGTTCAAAGACTTTACTCTGTGAATGAATTTCTCCTGAGCCGAAGACCTTTCTTTTGAAGATAAGCGACAAAACGATGATAGAATAATGATGAATTGGAAATATCTGAGATTATTTCTTGCAATCTGCTTGGTATTCGTGCTGGCTTGTTGCAAAGACGGAAAGAGCAGTCGGCTTCCTGAAAGTATCGGTCAACCCTATGAGGTGGTGCTTGAAGGAGATACGAATCGCATCGTAACTGCTATTTTGCAGGAGAGTGTGCCAGATATGCCTCAGCCGGAACCCATGTTCAATATCATACAGGTGAGAAAAGGAAAACTGACGAGCCTGTATCAGACGGTAAGAAACCGGGTAGTCGTGGATGTGGATAAGAGAAATCGTGACTTTGAAGTGAAAATCAGCAAGGATGTCAATGCTGCTCCGCAAGTCATTGTCCGTATCAAGGCGCAGACCGTAGAACAGTTGAAAAGCCGCCTGGATGGAATGAGACTCCGCCAGATACTGGACGAATCGGAACTGAAGCATTTGGCGTCTGTCATCCGGCAAAATGTAGAGAAGCAGAAAGAGGTAAAGCGGCTCTTCGGCATCGACATGAAGATTCCTGCTGACATGCAGTCAAGTAAGCGTGGTAAGGATTTCCTGTGGCTGTCAAATAATGCAAACTCGGGTATGCAGAGCCTCCTCATATTTAAGTTGAGAGATTTTTGGCGAGGGAATCCCTATCTCCCATCTGCTCTCGAACCGAAAGTTGACAGCGTACTACGTGTCAACGTGCCAGGTGAGGAGGATGGCATGTACATGCAACTTGCCTATGTCAGGGAATATTTAAATGGATGCTGGGAAATGAAGGGGGATGCCATGGGTGGACCCTATGTGATGAAGCTGATGTCTGATGCCGACTTCACACAAGGGCGGAACGTCCTTGGAAAATATAATGCATTAGTCATCATTGGTTTCGTCTATGCACCCGAAATGAAGAAAAGAAATTTAATCAAGCAGTTGGAAGCTGTGCTGACAACTATCAGGTAAATTCGTAAGCTGCAGATGAAAACTTCGTAAGCTGAAGTTGAAAATATCGCAAGTTTCAGCTTATCACCATCGCAAGTTTCAGATAAATATCATAAGATTCAAATAAATACATCAAAATATAATATATGGACAATCAGAAAGTAAGGGTGGCTATCACCCACGGAGATACCAATGGTATCGGATATGAACTCATTTTTAAAACCTTTGCAGAGCCAGAAATGCTGGAACTCTGTACACCTATTATATATGGCTCTCCAAAAGTGGCAGCCTATTATCGCAAGGCCATGAACTTGCCAGGTCAGTTCTCTATCATTCAGCAGGCTGAGGATGTACAGGATGGAAGAATCAATCTTCTGGCTGCTGTAGATGACGAGGTGAAAGTGGATATGGGTATGCCTACAGCTGACTCAGGACTGGCTGCAGTAAAGGCGCTCGATCGTGCCATGACCGATTATCGTGCCGGTCTCTACGACGTGCTGGTTACCGGACCTGTCAACAATGCCAATGCGCAGATGGATAACTATCCTTTCCCTGGTCATAGAAATTATATTGAGACCTGTCTTGGTGAAGGCAAGAAGGGATTGTCTATGCTGATTGGCGGTGATCTCCGTATCGCATCGGTCACAGAAAAGACACCTCTGAAAGATGTACCTGCAGCTATCAGTCTGGAGGCGATCGTAGAAAAAGTAACCCTGATGCAGCAGACTCTCAAGCGTGATTTCTATATCAGCAATCCACGTATCGCAGTACTTGCTTTGAATCCAAAGACCAATGAGGATAGCAGTTGCGGTACAGAAGAGCGCGAAATCATTATCCCTGCTATTGATGCATTGGCAGAGAAGGGCGTACAGGCGTTCGGTCCGTATGCTACAGATGAATTCTTCGGAAAAGGCTATTTCAGAGACTTCGACGGCGTGATGGCTATGTATCATGACCAGGCAACAACTCCTTTCCATTCACTATATACAGAAGACGGTGTAGTCTTCACTGCCGGCATGCCAATCATCCGTACTGCAGCAGATGTTACACCGGAGTTCTGTATCGCAGGAGTAGGAGAGGCTGATGAGACTTCTTTCCGCCATGCAGTCTATTTGGCTGTGGATGCTTATCACCATCGCAATGAGTATGATGAGGCTCGTGAAAATCCACTTCCAAAGCTTTATCGCGAAAAACGTGATGAGAGCGAGAAAGTGCGTTTTTCTATCCCAAAGAAGCATTCTAATGCTCCTTTTAACCCAAAGCCTGAGATGAAAAGTTAAAAAAATGACTATTTTATGCCATTTTTGCAGATTATTCAAAAAAAATGCGTAATTTTGTCAGCTAAATGGACACAAGTGAACTTCAGAAAGTAAAACAACGGTATAACATCGTGGGTAATAGCGATGGATTGAACCGTGCGCTCGATGTCGCCTTACAGGTGGCACCGACAGATCTTTCTGTGCTTATCATCGGTGAATCGGGTGTGGGTAAGGAAATCATTCCGCGTGTTATCCACGATCATTCACCACGCCGCCGTGAAAAGTATTTTGCTATCAACTGCGGTAGTATTCCTGAAGGTACTATCGATAGCGAACTCTTCGGTCATGAGAAAGGTTCCTTTACGGGAGCAATCGGAGAAAGTGAAGGATATTTCGGTATCGCCAACAAGGGAACCATTTTCCTCGATGAGGTGGGCGAACTGCCTATCCAGACACAAGCCAGATTGCTCCGTGTGTTGGAAACCGGTGAATATATCCGCGTAGGTGGACAGGAAGTGAGAAAGACTGATGTGAGAATAGTGGCAGCTACGAATGTCAACATGCGCAAAGCCATCAGTGAAGGTCGCTTCCGCGAAGATCTCTATTATCGTCTGAATACCATTCCTATCCAGATGCCACCGCTTCGTGAAAGAGGTAATGATATCCTTCTGCTCTTCAGACTTTTTGCGATGCAAATGGCTGAAAAGTACAGGTTGCCTAAGATTTCGCTCAGCGAGGATGCAAAGGGCATCATGCTCAAATATAAGTGGCCGGGAAATGTAAGACAACTCAAGAATATCACAGAACAGATGTCTGTGCTCAGTCAGGAACGGGAAATCACTGCTGAAATGCTCTTGCATTATATTCCGATGGATGAAGAGTCAACCCAGTTGGCTACGATTCCTTCCCAGACGAGCGGTGCTCATAGCTACGAGAGCGAGCGTGAACTTCTCTATAAGATTCTCTATGAGTTGAGAGGCAATGTGAGTGACCTCCGTCGTGATGTCAGTTCACTGCGTAAGCAATTGGATGAAGCCCGCCAGCTCAATGGTGCCAGTGGATTTGCAAGTCCTAATGCTATTACTCCAGTAGAGTCTGTAAGCGACTTCCCTGCGAGAATGGATAAGACACCAAGTATCCGTCCGGTCATTCCGCATCATGCGACAGAAGATGCCATCGTTGAGGAAATCAATGAACCGGAAACGCTGAATCTGAATGATTTGGGGCGCCAGATGCTCGAAAAGGCTTTGGAACGAAATAACGGAAATCGCAAAAAGGCTGCGCAGGAACTTGGTATTTCCGACCGCACGCTGTATCGCCGACTCAAGCAATATGGACTCAATGGCGATGAGGAAGAAGAAAAAGACAAAAATAAGTAAGACAATTGGAATATGAAGCGTTTTCGCAAACATATATATATAATAGGTGTCATCCTTACTATTGGCATTCTTGCTGCATGCTCCGTGAGCTATAAGTTCAATGGCGCAAGCATCGACTATACCAAGACCAAGACCATTCAGATAGCTGAATTCCCTATTAGAAGTACCTATGTGTGGGGACCGATGGGACCGATGTTCAACAATGCCTTGAAGGATGAATTTGCTAATCATACCCGCTTGCAACAGGTCAAGAGAAATGGAGACCTGAAGATAGAGGGAGAGATTACACAGTATAGCCAGCGCAACAAGAGTGTTTCGAGCGAGGGCTATTCTGCACAGACCGAATTGTCTATTACTGTAAATGTGAGATTCACCAATAATGTGAACCACAATGAAGATTTTGAACGTCAGTTTACTTCTTCAAAGAGTTATGAGACTACCCAGAGCCTGGCTTCGGTTCAGGAAGAACTGGTCAACCAGATGGTGAAGGATCTGGTGGAGCAGATTTTCAACGCTACTGTTGCAAACTGGTAATTAGGCATTCTCTCAAGAAATATGCCTTCTCTCTGGAGTTATAATTCTCAGGGGTGATATTGTTCCCATGAGAGATATATGTAGGCAGAATAGAAGCATTTTGTCTGAAAGATGAATTTCTTCTGAAAAGTTGAATTCGTTAGAAAAAAAGTTTTTAAAAATTATAACTGTTAATATTATTAGAGATTCGTGGAATTAACAAGATTGATACAACATCCGGAGGAGATGAATAAAGAGACTCTTTATGATCTCCGTGAGCTGTTAGCACTCTATCCGTACTATCAGACGGCTCGATTGCTGATGTTGCAGAACTTGTATTTGCTCCATGATGCCAGTTTTGATGAAGAACTTCGCCGGGCTTCTATCTATATTACTGACAGAAAGGTGATATTCCAGATGGTGGAGGCAGCTCATTATCAGCTCAAGAAAGAGTCGAATGCTGCGGCTGGAAAGAAAGATAATACGGCTGATAGAACTTCAGATTTGATAGACAACTTTCTGGAGTCTATACCTGCTGATAAGGAAGACGAGGAAAAGAAAAAGGAAAAAAGAAAACCAACTCCTGCTGATGCAGCCGTCGATTATGTGGCTTATCTTCTGGAAACAGAAGGGGAGACTGAGGAAGAGAACTCCTCTCGTACCATCTCGCTTATTGATGATTTCATGGAGGATGGAGGATTTAAACTTCCTAAGATTGATGTTTCTGCTGATTATCAGCCTGAGTACAAACCTGAGTTGGATGACAACAACAAGGAGGAACAGGCTGAAAATAGTGGAGTCTTTACTGAGACTTTGGCTCGTATCTATATTAAACAGGGAAAATACCAACGTGCACTCGACATTATACGCCGTTTGCATGAAAAGCATCCAGGCAAGAGCATGTATTATGCTGACCAGATGCGATTCTTGGAAAAATTGATCAAAAATAATAAATAAAACTAGTTTTAAAAATGTACACATTATTTGTAGTATTAATCGTCCTGCTAGCATTGCTGATGATTTTCATCGTGCTTATCCAGGAGTCAAAGGGAGGTGGTCTCGCATCCAACTTCTCTTCTTCAAACGCTATCATGGGTGTTCGTAAGACCACTGATGTAGTAGAGAAATTAACTTGGGGCCTTGCTGCTGCTATGGTTATCATCAGCGTAGCTTGTGCTTATGTAGCTCCAACAGCTGTTGGTGAAAGTAGTGTAATGGAAAATTCTGCTACAACTGAGCAGACTGCTCTCCCTGCTATGCCAGGTGCTAACAATGCTGCTGGTGCTCAGACTGCAGCTCCTGCTAAGGGTGCTGATGTCCAGAAGGCTGCCCCTGCTGCTCCTGCTCAGAAGGCAGCTCCTGCTGTTCCTGCAACTCCTGCTAAGTAATTTTTCTACATTACTGCGAGAAATTTAAAAGCATTTTATGAAGAGGGTGTGTCATGAATTCGTGACACACCCTCTCTTGTTCGCTTCTTCATTGTTTTTATTCATGACTAATGAGAAATTAGAAATGAGAAGTGAGAAATGAGAAAAAAGTAAAAGGGAATGGATGACTAAGAATTAGTAAAGTAAAAAATAGAAAAGAGGAAAAGAAGGTGAAAATAGAGCGAAATTCAACAAAACTGGCTAAAAACTGCTTAATTTGAGAAAAAATGAAGTTTTTTCGAAAAAAGTTCGCTAAAAATTTGGTGGAATCAAAAAATAGTAGTACCTTTGCACTCGCTTAAAAGAAATAACAATTAAGCAAGCTAACATGGTGGACGTAGTTCAGTTGGTTAGAGCGTCAGATTGTGGTTCTGAATGTCGTGGGTTCGAGTCCCACCTTCCACCCAAGATAAACCCAGTAAATCATTGATTTACTGGGTTTCTTGTTTTTACTTTCTATAAAATGGTTTATCATTTGTCTTTTTTATTCTCCCATGATTGTGGCGATGAGATGTCTGCTGCCGCCGCCTTCTCTAAACTCGCATAGGTATATCCCCTGCCAGGTTCCGAGGTTCAGTCTGCCGTTTGTGATAGGAATCGTCAGTGAAACTCCTACCATACTTGATTTGGCGTGGGCTGACATATCCGTTGGACCTTCATCTTGGTGCAGGTATCTCGGATCTCCATCTGGCACCAATCTCTCAAAGATTCCCTTCAGGTCGTATCGCACATCTGGATCGAAATTCTCGTTAAGTGACAATCCACAACTTGTGTGTCTGACGAAAAGATTTAGTATTCCTGTCTTTGGCAGTGCGGGTAATTGACGGAGTACTTCGCTCGTGATGAGATGAAAGCCACGAGGAAAAGGACGCAATGAAAATTCAATTTGTTGTATCATATTTTTTTTGTTTATATTCTTATAATTCCTTTTTCAGCCATTCACCAAAGAACTTATCGTACAATTCGTAGGTTCCATCTGTTTCTGTAACAAAATCTTTCTCCAATAATCCTTTGATGCCACCTTGTACAAAACTGGCGGAAGGAAGATTGTGCTTCTTGATGAATGCCGACGACATGATATTTTGAGCCTTGCCAGCGTTGCAGATGGCAAAGAGAAGTTCCTTTTGTTTAGCTGGCAATTGAAAGAGAAGGGCTTCGTATGCAAAAGCACTCTCGTCTATAATCGAGTTGAGCGCCAGTTCCATTATCTTGCCATCAGCCTTTTCCGTCATCTTGCCATCAGCTATTTCCGTAAGTGAGAAAATCTTATTGAGCATTCTCTGAAGATACCAGGTGATGCCGTCAAAACGGTCGTATATCTGATAAATGGTTTCTCGTATGATACGCTTCTGTCTTTCCTCAAAAAGGCGAGTAGCGAAGTCGGCATATACCTCTCTATCAATAGCTTTCAGAGTTTTAATGGAAGTGCTCTGATAGAAAGGACGGGCATGACTCAAAAACATCTCCGACATCATGTTGCGTTGAGATCCGGCAAAGATGAAACTGGCATTGTGACAGTGCTGGATGTAGGTGCGTAGTATCGCTTCTACATTCGCTTCTCTATAGCTCCTGATGGTTTGGAATTCATCAATAGCCACAATGCAAGGCTTATCAGCACTCTCCAGATAATGGAAAATTTCATCAAGCGTTGTGGTTGGACTGGTGATTTCTCCCAAATCCACTCCCCACGAAGGCACGCCATTCATATCGAAGCTGATGGATGAACGGAGTGAGTGGAGACAGTTCAGAAAATGTTCCACTACTTTGGTGCCTTTGGGTTTCAGACTTTGCAGAATACTTCTGCCTAGTTCCTGAATGAAGTCGGTTAGGGTCTTCGTGGCATAAATATCAACCAGGAATGTATAGTATTTATCCTTGATTTCTTCTTGGGCATAGACGTGTTGAACCAACCCTGTCTTGCCGATTCTTCTAGGTGCAATCAGGGTGATATTATTGCCATTCTTGATTTCTCTTATCAAGTCGATGGTTTCCTTTTCTCTATCACAGAAGTAAGCGTCGGCTATGTATCCTCGCAGAATAAACGGATTCTCTATCATTGTATATAATCTTCTTTATTGTCTTTGAATAGTCTTATATCTTTCTGATAATCATGGTACAAAGATAATTATAATATTGTTATAATAATACTATTATAATGTAAATATAGGAAAGTTTAACCATTCCAGTTTATCTCTCCCGATTAAGTGGTGGATTTCCTTGCTATCTGGTAAACCTCGAAAAATCTTCTTCTTCGAAGAAGGGAGAAGGCTTTAGAAAAAAAACGAAAAAAAATTTGGTGGTTTCAGAATAAAGATGTACTTTTGCAATCGAAATAAGCATTAAGAGTTGCCCAGTTGGGGCACACCAACCGAGTTTCACATAGAGATAACCACGGTGGTAAAAGAATGTGTAAGTGTTTAACAACTTAAAATAATTATCTTTATGAATCCAAATTCAGATTTAAAGAACAATGAGAATGTGATGGCAGCTAATGCCGAGTCAAGAATTTCAGAGTATGCAGCCCGCTTTACCGCATATAGCGACGAACAACTAAAGCAGACCGTAGATCACGAGCGCAAGGTTCGTGGTTGGGGCAGCGAGCGCAGTTACTTCCTCGCTGCTCTGCGTAAAGAGTGCGAGAAACGAGGGATACTATATTGCTGGTAATCGTATCAGGAGATTGCAAAAATACGATTATTTTTGCGATCTCCCTGTTTTTTTATTTCTTTCTATATTTTACTTACTTGTTTTAGTCAAGTGGCACTCACAAAGTGGATGAAAAAACAGTTAGAGAAAAAGTAGAACTAAAGAAAAGGGGAGCTATTTGAGGCGGTGTTTTTTGAATTTTTTAAACAAGAGCCGTTAAAGGTCATTAATTTATGGGGCTATTAGGTTCTTATTCTGAGGAAAATACTTAATTTTGCAACTAGATAAAAGGAAGGTGTGCAAAAAAAATAGGTATGAAACGTTCGCTCAACATATTGATGGCTTTGATGCTCTCGTTCATGGTGGTTTACCTGAGCGTGGGCACTACAGTCATGCACTGCCTTCGTTCTGACAAGGTGATGGTGGGTATGATGGCTGACTGTTGCGTGGGGCATGACTGTTGCCAAGGTAAGCTGGGCGCACAGGTGAAAAAGCATTGCATGAACGTAAGGCAGGTGAAGCTATCGCCTACGGTCTCTGTCCAACATCTGGATTTCGATACAGCACCAGTGTTTGCTGGCATCGTGCCAGCTCTTTGGAAGACATTGCCACGTCCTGTTATCTGTAGCATTCAGAAGGCAAGATATTGGAATCAGAACGTTCCGCATTCGCCTCCAAGGGCTTATCTTGCCATCCTTAACACTCTGATTATTTGATTTTTTCCCTATTTGCAAATAGGTTGCAAAAGTTTTTCTGTACTTTTGCAACCAAGATTGTCGTATGCCTATCCCTATCAGTAAAATCTTAGGGTTGCATACATATATAAAAGGTAAAAAACATCCGAAATTAAGATTTTGATTCGGATAAAAGGAAATATATTTATGTATTCAAAATATCTATTGCTTAGTGCCTTGCTGGTTATTGGTGCTGAGACTTATGCAAAAAATAATAAGACAGAGGTTGCGTCCCTGTTATCATATCATAATTCTGTAAGAAATGACTCTGTAGATTCCTCCTCTCAGGATTCCATCTTCAAGGACGAGACCTTGCAGGAGGTGAAGGTGGTGGCTCGTAAGTCGGGCACTTCTCGATTGGCTGGTGCCGTGAATGGCATTGCTGTGAACAAGGATGAACTCTTCAAGGCGGCTTGTTGCAACTTAGGCGAGAGTTTCACGACCAACCCATCGGTTGATGTGGCTTATAATGATGCTACGACGGGCGCAAGACAAATCAAACTCCTCGGTCTTTCGGGCACTTACGTACAGATGCTCACCGAGAATCTGCCGAATTTCCGTGGTGCAGCCATCCCATACGCCCTGGGCTATGTGCCGGGACCTTGGATGAAAGGCATTCAAGTATCGAAGGGTAGTGCTTCGGTGAAGAATGGCTATGAATCGATTACAGGTCAAATCAATGTGGATTACTTGAAGCCAGAGGATGAGCAACAGGTGGAGGTAAACCTCTTTGGTGATACCAAGAGCCGAATCGAGGCAAATGCCGATGCCAATGTTCATCTGTCGGATAAGTGGGCAACGGAGATATTGTTGCATCATGAGAATATCCTCAAAAACCATGATGACAATGGCGATGGTTTCTATGATATGCCAGGAAGAGAACAATATAATGTACAGAACCGTTGGCTGTATAAAGGCAAGCACTACATCTTCCATGGTGGACTTGGGGCTTTGAAGGAGATTCGTACCAGTGGGCAGGATGAGGAACATGTTCATAGTGATGATATTTATCGAATCAAGCTCCATACCAACCGTTATGAGGGCTATATGAAACATGCCTTCATCCTCAATCATGAGCATGGTACCAATATTGCCTTCATGTCCTCAGCTTCGATGCACCAGCTTGATGCCCAGTATGGCAACAGGTTCTACGACCTCAATGAGAAGAATCTCTATGGCTCGCTGATTTTTGAGACCAATTTTACTCATCAGCACAATTTGTCGGTAGGTTTGAGCGTCAACCATGATTACCTGGGACAGCGCGTCAATGTGAATGTTTCTCCAAGACCGACAGTAGGGATAGAAGACTCTCCTTACCTTTTGTCGGAGATGCAGAGAATGAACGAGAAGGAGACGACTCCTGGAGCATACGCCCAATACACCTATACGTTAGGCACGAAGTTGACGGCAATGGCAGGTATCCGTTTCGACCATAGTTCGCTTTATGGCAACTTCTTCACCCCTCGTTTCCACGTGAAGTATTCGCCTGTCGATGCCATCAGCATCCGCTTGTCGGCAGGCAAGGGCTATCGCACGGTGTTTGGTTTGGCTGAGTACAATTACCTCTTGGCGAGTGGCAGAAACCTCAATATCGGCGAAGACCTCCAGCAAGAGGAGGCTTGGAACTATGGACTGAGCACGGCTTTCTATATCCCTATGTTTGGTAAGACGTTGAAACTGAACGCCGAGTATTACTATACTGACTTCAGGAATCAAGCGGTAGTGGATTATGATGCCAACAAGGGGTTTATCTCCATCTATAATTTGATAGGTAAGTCTTATTCGCACACCTTCCAGATAGATGCCTCTTATCCATTGCTGCAAGGCTTAGAGATAACAGCGGCTTATCGTCTGAACGATGTGAAGTGTACATACGATTATGGCAAAACCTTGAAAGAGAAGCCATTGACCAGTAAATATAAGGCGCTTTTCACGGCTTCCTATAAGACCCCACTTGGACTTTGGCAATTTGATGCCACCGTGCAGTTGAATGGTGGAGGCAGGAATCCAGAGCCTTACCTGTTGGCGGATGGAAGCCAGTCATGGTCTCCTCGTTTCCATAGCTTCGAGCAAGTGAGTGCGCAGGTTACGAGATGGTTTCGTCATTGGAGCATCTATATGGGAGGCGAGAACCTGACTGGTTTTAAGCAGAAGGCTCCTATCTATGGTGCCAGCAATCCATGGGGAAGCGATTTCGAGCCAACCTTGATTTGGGGACCTGTAGAGGGACGGATGTTCTACGCAGGCGTGAGAGTACACTTTTAAGTGGAAATATTTAATGTTGAATTATTTAAGCAAATAGAAAAGTTATGAAGAAGATTTTAGTAATGTTCACAATGATGATGGTGGCAATGGTAACCTTTGCCAAGGACATCAAGACCGTAGTGTTCACCACAACACCACAGATGCACTGTGAGGCTTGTGAGAACAAGATCAAGAGCAACCTTCGCTTCGAGAAGGGTATCAAGAGCATTGAGACCTCTGTGCCAAACCAGACAGTCACAGTACAGTATAATGCTGACAAGACAACCCCCGAGAAACTCCAGAAAGGTTTTGAGAAGTTTGGCTATAAGGCTCGCATCCTGAAAGATGGCGAGAAGGTCAAGAAGAACACCGAGGAGAAGTGTGACTTGATGTAATTCTATATGCTGATGTGAAAGGAAAAATGATTATCATAAAATGATAATGAAAAAAGAATTTTTATCTTTTGCAGACTATTTCTCGTCTTGATAATGAAAATCCCGGCAAGAGAATAGCTTCAAGCTATCTCCAGCCGGGATTTATTATTTTATGAAACTACATATCCTCCATTGACAACCCTTGGTATCCGATAGTGAATTTCTTGAATTTTCCTGTTGTCTGGAAGAAATGCTCGGCTTTATCTTTTAAAATGCCGAGATTTATATCCTTGGCTTGGCGTTTCACCTCATAGAAAATGACTTTCTGTTCCAGTTCATCAGCAGCGATAATATCAATTTCATTCTCTCCCTTTCGGTCCCACCAAGAAGCGATTTGGGTATATTCTTCGCTTTCTATCATTTTTGCAATGAAATATCTTTCCAGAACCTTGCCTGTGTATGTGGTGTAGCTCTTATCCATAACCATCTTAAGTTTTTTATTGGCGCCAACCTCTATCATATATCCATATTTGTAGATGTAGCGAAACCAGATGCGAAGGAAGTTATCTTCTATCTGATAGCGAATGTTGCGATTGGTCTTTTGAAACATCGGTGTATAACGAGAAATCAAGCAATAGTCATTCTCCAGTTTAGTGAGATAGCCTGAGAGTTCTATTTTCATAATGCTTTCTATTTCACCACGAGTTGTGTAGCCAGAAGCAATAAGTTGCAATATTTCGAAATAACGGGCATAGTCTTTACCAAATTCTTCTATCAGCATATTTTTTCCTTCGTATATGAAATAAGAATTCTTTGCAACAAACTTCTCTGTCATTTTTTCCTTTGTCGTGGCTCCAGCATCCATCATCATTTCTACATATTCTGCAACTCCGCCTGTATAACTGTAGAGAGCCAGTAGGTCATCGTTGGTGTAGGCAGAATTATATGTTGAGAGAATTTCCTTGATAGCAGAAGGAGGAAATGGAGTGACTTTTATTTCTCCAGTCTGCCTACCATAAAGTGGTTGCTTGTTGTTTTTAAAGATGATGTTCATAAGTGAATAAACAGAACCGCAAACCACGAGATTAATATGAGCTTCCTGTTTGTTAAGATCCCATATCTTTTGCATATCTGAAAATATAGATGGATTAACCCGTTTGAAATCTTGAAATTCATCAATGATGAGAGTGATAGGGCGAATCTTGGATAGTTGAAGCAGATATTTAAAGATATCTGCAAAGCGTGTTACTTCTCCGAGAATAGGAAGCTGAAGTTTGCTTGTTATCTCTTCGATAAAATCTCTGCAGAGTTCAGCTTCTGATTTTCTTGCAACAAAGAAATACAGCATATCTTGAACATCCTCGTATGCTTTTATCAATAAGGATGTTTTTCCGCTACGTCGGCGTCCTGTTACGATTGTGAAACGAGCCGTTTGCAAAGATAGATTTCTTATCTCTTGCAATTCTTTTATTTCGCTTTGTCTTCCAAAGAACTTCATATTTCTATAATTTTATAGTTTCTTTTTATTTATGTTATTTTCGAAACCGCCGTTTCCGAAATGACGGTTTCGAATGCAAAGTTAATAAAAATGCTTGAATATCAGCCTATTTGTTTGCTAATTTAAGTTTTTTTGTTTGTATGAATGTTGTTGATGTTTTCGAAATAGCGGTTCCGAATATAGTATCCCTACAGCTAAGTATGTAATTAACTGTGATTAGCTATAGTTTCTAACGACCGAAAAGAGTGATAATCCGATAAGAAAGATTCAAGCCGACTTTATGTCCTTCTTTAAATTAAATCCTAATACGAGTTACAAAATTTTGAGTTTTCTTTGTAACTCCCAAATTTTATTGCATAAAAACTGGGATAATCTCATTCTCGGGAGCATAAAAGTGCTCTTACCTGAGCATAAAAGTGCCCTTCCTTAGGCACTTTACAAACTTGGTGAGACATGAATATCTGCTTGATGTTCTGTTCTCTTATTTACTTTTTATAGAAAATGTTAGTAGTGGTTTTATATAAAGATACAGGTGAAGGGTGGTGAAGGGTGCTTTTATGTTATTGTGTTTATAACTATCTATATATCAGGTACTTATGTTTGATGGGTGAAGGGTGAAGGGCTTTTATCGTTTCGCTTTTCAAATTTTCAATGATTTTATCCTCAAATCCGTTACCCCATAGGTCGCGGACTTGAGGATTTTTTTTAATTTTATTGCCAAGTGGCGGCATAAGATGGAGCCTTTTAGAAGTCGCAAGGCAATGCAGAGAGCTGTTGCATGATGGTCTTTGCAATACGAGCATGACCGGCATCGTTTGGATGAAGGCGATCTGTATCCATCTTGTTGAACATCTGGGCACCAGCGTCGTAAATAGGGAAGAGACCTGAAAGGGAGTTGAGATCGATGACTGGTACTGCCCAGACATTGCCTACTTCCTTAATCGCCTTCACATATTCATCGAAGAAGAGTCCACGTGCATTTTCGTACATTTCATCAGGCTGGATATTCTTGTCGCTGCTGGCAAAGAGCGCACGGTGTACAGGAGTCATCACGACAATCTGTTTGGTAGGGTACATCTGCTTCAGTTTTGACATGGCAATGTTGATACGCCCTTTGAGCGTATTCTTGTCCATGGCAAAGTGGCGGTGACGACGCTGTACCATTTCACTTGGTTTGTGGTGGGCAACTCTCACGCTGTCGAATGTCTCTGTGTACCAGTCTCCGATAGGCACACCATTATTGTAATCGTTGGTACCCATAAAAATGAGGATTGCATCGAAATTATCGCCATGTTCTTTCTTGAGTTTGTCCGCCTGGCGGGGAATATCATTCCATTGTCTGCCACTCACACCATATACATAGGGAGTAATGCCAAGCCATTCTTCAAGAAATCCCCAGTATTTTACCTTTGATGCCTTGATATTAGGGTCGGTGATAGAATCACCAAAGTAAGCAACTTTCTTTCCTTTCCATGGATGCTGGAGATTCTTGAATGCTTTTTCTTTTTCAGCAATTTCTTTCTTGGTCATTGCCTTTTGGGCGAAGGCGGGCATGGTTGGCATCGCCAAAGTCAAGGCGAGTGCCAGGGTAATCATTGTTTGTTTCTTCATTGCTAGTTTGTTTTTAATTTTTTTCTGAGTGCAAAGGTACGGCAAAAATCTCAAACGGCGCAACATTTATAGTTCAAATATCAGTCTTTTTCTGTTTTTTTTTGTAATTTTGCAGCCGCTAATAGAAATGAGTATTTATAATAGGTATATTATTAAGGATGACAGTCAGTTTGAGTAATTTAAGTGATTTGGCGCGCAAGCGAGTGGCGGTTGCGGCTTATTATTTTGTTCCGGGAGTAGTGTTTGCCAGTTGGGCAAGCCGTATTCCGGATGTAAAACAGATGTTGCATCTGAGCAACGGCCAGTTGGGAACGGTGCTCTTTGCCATCCCTATCGGTCAGCTTCTGATGATGGCTTTCTCTGGTATCCTGGTGAGTAGATTTGGCAGCAAGAAGATGCTGGTTCTCTCTGAGGTACTCTATGCCCTGGTTCTTTTCTGCATCGGTAGCAGTACTACGGTTTTTCATCTGATTTTGAGTCTTATTGCTTTCGGAATGATGGCGAATCTGATGAATATTGCCACCAATACGCAGGCATGTCTGGTAGAGAAGATGTATGGGCGCAACATCATGTCATCGTTTCATGGTCTGTGGAGTCTGGGTGGATTCTCCGGTGGTATCATCGGTGCCATCTTTGCCAACACTTTGCTCCCGATAGATGTCCACTTTGGAACTATCCTGGCTCTGAGTATTCTCATCGTTGCTGTCGGTTTCCGCTTTCTGATTAATGATGCCATGGCGAAAGCAGAAGAGGAGGATGTTCCGAAGTTCTCTTTCAAGACCATCGACCCGATTCTGTTTCTTTTGGGACTGATGGGATTTGCAGGTATGTTCTGTGAAGGTACTGTTTATGATTGGTCGGGTGTATATTTCTCGTCAGTAGTGAAGCCTGATGAGGCTTTCATTCGTGCCGGTTATGTGGCAGGAATGGGAGCGATGACCTTGGGCCGTTTCCTTGCCGATGGATTTGTCACTAAATATGGACCAGCCAGAGTGCTGAAAGTTTGTGGAGGTTTGATTGTAGGTGGTTTGTGGCTGGCTGCTGCCTTGCCTTATCTCATTCCTGCCACCTTTGGCTTCTTGCTGGTTGGTTTCGGTATTTCTTCGTCTGTTCCTATCTGTTATAGCATAGCCGGTAAGTTGGGCACTATCAAGGCCAGCATTGCCATCACGATTGTTTCGAGTATCAGTTTCTTCGGTTTCCTGGTAGGTCCTCCTGTCATTGGATGGCTTGCTGAAGTTTCAGGACTACGCATGGCTATCAGTATAGCTGCTTGTCTTGGGTTAATGATAGCATTTGTGGCAACAAAGGTGAGCAAGCGAATTTCTATTTAATTTTGTACCATCAAAAGTAAATATGTTTTTCTGATTTTGATAAAGGTTAAATAAAATAAGCCCTTAGACTTCCATGATGAGGTCTAAGGGCTTTTATTTTTGCGTGCCCATGCAAAAATTCCTGCGTGCCCACGCATAAATTCATACGTCGGCACGCAGTTTTTGGGGCAGGGGTTTATGTTTTTATTTTATATAAACAAATTTCCTATCTGGAAGACCAGAGCAGATACTACCCATGCCAATAGCGTGGTGTAGCCAGCGGCAAAGCCTGCCCATTTCCAACTGCCCGTCTCGCCCTTGATGGCGGCGATAGTGGCGATGCAAGGGAAGTAGAGTAAGACGAAGAGGAGGAAGCAATAGGCGGTAAGCGTAGCCTTGGATGCAGCCTCGGCATCGCTGTAACCGTAGGTCTTCTTCAGGTCAGAAGTCATCTGCTTCTTCAAAACCTCGTATTTTCCGTCTTCATCGTTGTAATCCTGGTCGTCAGAGAAACTGTCGTTGTTGCTGTAGAGCACACCCATCGTTGAGGCTACAATCTCCTTGGCACCTACACCGGAAACCAAGCCCACATCCAGTTTCCAGTCGAAACCCTGTGGAGTGAAGATAGGCTCAATGGTCTTACCGATTCTGCCGATATAGCTCTGCTCCTGCTGAGCCTGGTTGTCAAGTTCCTCATTGTGAGGGAAGTAGCCCAAAGCCCAGACGATGATACTTGCCACGAGGATGATACCACCCATCTTCTTCAGGTACTGCTTACCCTTTTCCCAGGTATGGCGGCCTATCGCCTTCCAGGTAGGGAAACGGTAAGGAGGCAGCTCCATCACGAATGGGGTATCTTCGCCCTTCACTACGAAACTGGCAAAGATGCGGCTCAATATCACGGCAAGGAAGATGCCGATGAGATAGAGCGATACCATAATGAGCGAACGGTATTGGATGGCAAAGAATGTTCCGATAACCATGATGTAGATTGGCAGACGAGCCGAACAACTCATCAATGGCAAAATCAGCATCGTTATCAGACGGGAACGGTGACTCTCGATGGTTCTCGTTGCCATCACGGCAGGCACGTTACATCCGAATCCCATAATCAGCGGAATGAATGATTTGCCATGCAGACCCATCTTGTGCATCAGTTTATCCATGATGAAGGCGGCACGAGCCATATATCCCGAATCCTCCATGTATGAGATGAAGAAATACAGAATCAGAATCTGGGGCAGGAATACAATCACGGCACCTACACCACCAATCACACCATCTACCAGCATGTCCTTCACCGGTCCGTCTGGCATCGTGGTACTGATGAATTCGCCCAGCCATGCTACGCCGTCCTCAATCCATCCCTTAGGAATCTCGCCCAGTACGAAGGTGGCTGAGAACATGATGAACAGCAGGAGGATGAAGATAGGGAAGCCTACATATTTATTGGTCAGGATGCTATCGATGAGGTGGGTTACCTGATAGGTGTCCTTTGCCTTGCCAGGTTCATAGCCTGCTTCCTGCAATGCTCCATGAATAAAACCATATTTGGCATCCATGATGGCTGTTTCACTATCTTCCAATGTCTCTTCCTTCACACGCTTGGCTGCCTCATCGCGGGCTGCGAAGATTTCCTTGGCAGATTTCAGATGGCTTACGTATTCCTCGGCGTGTTTGTCGTTCTCCAATAATTTGATAGAAAGATATCGTGTGGAGTAGCGCTGGCGGATGGAATCATCTACCTTCAGATACTTCTGGATATGTTCGATACCATGTTCTATCTCATGTCCGTGGTTGATGTGGATGTGGCGGTAGTGAGCGTTAGTGTCTTCTTTTCCTTCGTAAAGTTCGATGATGGTCTCGAAGAGTTTATCTACGCCTCGACCATTGGTGAAGACGGTAGGTATCATTGAAATACCGAAGAGTTCACCGAGTTTGTCATAGTCGATATTATCGCCACGCTTCTCTGTTTCATCAAACATATTGAGAGCGCAGACCATGCGGATGTGCATATCTATCAGCTGGGTAGTGAGATAGAGGTTGCGTTCCAGATTACTGGTGTCGATTACATTGATGACGATATCTGGCGTGTGCTCGATGAGCTGCTTGCGCACATAAAGTTCTTCTGGTGAATAAGCAGAAAGAGAGTAGGTGCCTGGTAAATCAACAAGATTAAAGTGATAACCGTTAAAATCGGCTTCACCTACCTTGGCATCTACGGTTACACCACTATAGTTGCCCACACGTTCGTGAGCACCTGAAGCGAAGTTGAACAATGATGTCTTACCGCAGTTAGGGTTACCTACCAAAGCTACGTTGATGACATGGTGAAGTCTCTCAGCCTCTTGTTCTGCAATAGCCTCGTTACTGGCATTGTCTTTTTTTTCAGCCACTAACATCTTATCACCAAGTGCCAACTCATCGTTATCGTTGGTATCTACTATTTGCGAGTTCATTACCTGTTGGCGGTCTTCTGCATCCGCCTTGCTCAGTTCTGCATCATGCTTAGCTTCATCGATGGAAACAACTTCGATATGATCAGCTTCGCTGTGGCGAAGTGATACCTCGTATCCCATGATTTTGTATTTTACTGGGTCCTGAAGTGGGGCATTGAGAAGTACATCAACTTTTTTGCCTTTGATAAATCCCATCTCGATGACTCTCTTACGGAAGCCACCATGACCGGATACCTTGACGATAACGCCACTTTCACCTGTTTTAAGTTCTGATAATTTCATATATCTTTCCTCGTTTTATCTTTTCTTTGAGCATGTCCTTATGATATGCTCTTATTCTTTTAGACTGCAAAGTTACTAATAAAACTTTGCAACTTGATAGCAATCATGTCATTAAATAAAAAAAATACCAAGAAATGATGAGAGTATCATCAATTCTTGGTATTCTTATCATTATTTCTGATGATGTGTACCTTTTATACCTTATTATATATATAAGAGCATCACCATTTCTTGTGATTACAAGTTTCTGCCGTGGCAGTTCTTGAACTTCTTGCCGCTGCCGCATGGACATGGATCGTTTGGACGAGGCATGCGCTCTGCACGGTAAGGAGTGTGGTTTGCCTGGCTTGCGCCTTCACGAGTGTCTTGGTTGGCTGCAGCCTGTTGAGCAGCACGCTCTGCACGTTCACGCTTATCGTCAATGTCAACCTTAGACTCTACATAGTTCTGCTGTGTAGGCTGTTCTGGAGCAGCCTCTTGTACAGGCTGTTGTTCCATTACAGGAATCTGACCACGCATCAGGATGCTTGAAATACGATCGTACATCTCGTTGATCATTGCATCCCAAATCTTGGCACTCTCCAGTTTGTAGATCAACAATGGATCTTTCTGCTCGTAGCTGGCGTTCTGTACTGAGTGACGGAGTTCGTCCAGTTTGCGGAGATTCTCTTTCCAGTCATCATCAATGATATGGAGCAGCACGCTCTTCTCGAATTCCTTCACAACACTCTTAGCCTCAGACTCGTAAGCTTCCTTGAGGTTGCATGGTATCTGGTACATACGCTTACCATCTGTCAATGGCACCATGATGCGCTCATACATAGCTCCCTGGTCCTCAAATACTTGCTTGATGATAGGGAATGCAGTAGCCTGAATGCGGTCTGTCTTGCGCTTGAAAGCTGCCATTGCCTCCTGGAAGGCACGCTCTGCCAAATCTTCACGTCTGCCAGATTCGTATTCTTCCTCGGTAAATGGAATCTCCATAGCAAGAACCTTGAGGAACTCTTCCTTTGCACCATCGAAATCATTGTTATTGATGATATTCAAGCAGCGGTCCCAAATAATGTTGGTGATATCCATGCCGATACGCTCACCCATCAAGGCGTGACGACGCTTTTCATAGATAACGGTACGCTGACGGTTCATCACGTCATCATACTCCAGGAGGTGCTTACGGATACCGAAGTTGTTTTCCTCAACCTTGCGCTGGGCACGCTCGATGCTCTTGCTGATCATAGGACTCTCGATACGCTCGCCATCCTCGAAACCAAGACGGTCCATTACCTTTGCAATACGTTCAGAAGCGAACAGACGCATCAGCTTATCTTCCAATGATACATAGAATACAGATGAACCTGGGTCACCCTGACGACCTGCACGACCACGGAGCTGACGGTCAACACGACGGCTCTCATGGCGTTCTGTACCGATGATAGCAAGACCACCTGCAGCCTTTACTTCTGGAGTCAGCTTGATATCGGTACCACGACCTGCCATGTTGGTAGCGATGGTTACGGCACCCTTGCCATTTGTTGAGCGACCAGCCTCGGCAACAATCTGAGCCTCCTGCTGGTGCAACTTAGCGTTCAACACGTTATGAGGAATGTTGCGCATCTTCAACATCTTGCTCAACAACTCTGAGATTTCTACAGATGTTGTACCCACCAAAACAGGGCGACCAGCATTGCGCATTTCTTCAATCTCATCAATGACGGCACGATACTTTTCACGGGCTGTCTTATAGACGCGGTCGTCCAAGTCGTGACGTGCAATAGGACGGTTGGTAGGAATCTCAACTACGTCGAGTTTGTAAATATCCCAGAACTCACCAGCTTCTGTGCTTGCAGTACCGGTCATACCAGAGAGTTTGTGGTACATACGGAAATAGTTCTGGAGTGTGATAGTTGCGAATGTCTGAGTAGCAGCCTCAACCTTTACATGTTCCTTAGCTTCGATAGCCTGATGCAAGCCATCGCTCCAGCGACGACCTTCCATGATACGACCAGTCTGCTCATCGACAATCTTCACTTCGCCATCCATGACAACATATTCGTCGTCCTTATTAAACATGGTATAAGCTTTCAGCAACTGCTGAAGTGTGTGAACTCGTTCACTCTGTACACCATAGTGTGCCAACATCTCGTCTTTCTTGTCGAGGCGCTCCTGGTCAGAGATGTCTGTGCGAGCTTCCAACTCACTCATCTCTGTAGTGATATCAGGCAATACGAAAAGTTCCTTATCGTTTACCTGTTTTGCCAACCAGTCTGTACCCTTGTCGGTAAGGTCGGCTGAATTCAATTTCTCATCTACCACGAAATACAAAGGTTCTATAGCCTTAGGCATCTCACGGTTGTTGTTAGCCATGTAGTATTCCTCGGTCTTCAACAAACCAGCCTTGATACCTTCCTCAGAAAGGTACTTGATCAATGGCTTATTCTTAGGCAATGCCTTGAATGAACGGTAAAGAGCCAAGAAACCAGCATCAAGTATTTCCTGATTCTTGGTCTTGCTTCCTTCGCTAATCTTCTGCTTAGCTTCTGCGAGCAATTCTGTTGCCTGTTTGCGCTGTACCTCATAGAGACGCTCTACCAATGGCTGGTATTCCTCAAACATCTGATCGTCACCCTTTGGGATTGGACCGGAAATGATAAGTGGAGTACGGGCATCGTCAATCAAAACGGAGTCAACCTCATCGACGATTGCATAGTTGTGCTGGCGCTGTACCAAGTCTGCAGGACTTGTTGCCATATTGTCGCGCAAATAGTCGAAACCAAACTCATTGTTTGTACCAAAGGTGATATCTGCCAAATATGCTTTGCGACGCTCGTCAGAATTAGGGCGATGCTTGTCGATGCAATCTACAGAAAGACCATTGAACATATAGAGAGGTCCCATCCACTCAGAGTCACGCTTTGCCAAGTAATCGTTGACAGTAACGACATGTACACCATTGCCAGTTAAGGCGTTCAGGAATACAGGACAGGTACCAACGAGTGTCTTACCCTCACCGGTAGCCATCTCGGCAATCTTACCTTGATGCAAAACGACACCACCGAAGAGCTGAACATCGTAGTGAACCATTTCCCATTTCAGGTCGTTACCACCAGCTGTCCAATGGTTGTGATAGATAGCCTTATCACCATCAATGGTGATGAAGTCATTCTTAGGGTCTGCTGCCAACTCACGGTCAAAATCAGTAGCTGTAACGATGGTCTCCTCGTTTTCTGCAAAACGGCGAGCTGTATCCTTTACAATACTGAATGCAGTAGGGAGCACTTCATTGAGGGCAATCTCATATTTGTCGAGTGCCTCCTTCTCCAACTTATCAATCTGGTTGAAGATACCTTCACGCTCGTCAATAGGAGTTTCTTCTATCTTAGCCTTGAGTTCTGCTATCTTAGCTTTCTCCTCGTTGGCATACTCCTGTACATACTTCTGGATTTCTTTTGTCTTAGCACGAAGCTCGTCATTGCTCAAGGCCTTGATATTAGGATATTCTGCCTTGATTTTCTCTACGATTGGCTGGATCAACTTCATGTCGCGAGTTGATTTGTTGCCAAACAATGACTGAAGAATTTTGTTAAAGTTCATTGTTATATTTATTTTTTTGTTATTCGAAATTTATCGGGAGTAATTGAAAATAAAGGAGTTATGAGTCATTTGACAAGTACTTGTTGCTCTCTTTTTCTCTATTTCTTTCTCCACATTATATTTATTGTCTGCAAATTTACAAAAAATATCTGTAAATCAGCAATGTTTTGTTAATTAATGCTCGTTTGCAAGTGATATTTGTGAGATTCTGTCCTTATATGACTTGCAATGGGATTAAAAACAATCAGGTCCTCGAATAACAATACTACCATAAGGAGCCTTGTATTTATGCTCCAGAATAGGGTGGAAATAAATATTAGAATGAATGTCTGTCAGAATGTCAGAAGTATCTGCTGTTAATGAAGCAGATACTGAGTGAAACTGAGGTCTTGAATGGTTTTCATCAGAGGCTTCTTTAATAGCCTTGATGACATAGAGAATGTCTTCCTCTAATGCCTTCGCCTCAGGTTGTTGGATAAATTCGTCATAGGATATATCTGTCAGCGCAAACTTCAGTGCTTGCTGATAAGTCTGCGCTTCCATGCCCGTTGCCGCTAAGACAACCAGGAGGGCGGTAATATATCTGTTGACAATCATAAATCCTAATTTATTTTATTTGTTTAATTGTTTTTTCTGTTTACGGAGATCATATACTATAGATCTTATGACATATCGCATTAGCAAAGATAATGCCAAGATTTCCATACCTTCTGCATAGTGCTGCCAGATTTGCATAAAGAGGGACACGAAAAGAAGTATTCCCCATATATTATAGTACCAATATATTTTACCTTTATACAGATTTCTGCAGGTTTTCCATGCAAAGATGAGATTGAGTGGATTCAATATCAAAATCTGGAAATTGATCTGAACGGTAGGATGCTCTGAGAATATCATCGCCAGAAGTATAAATCCTGGAATACCTGTAAGTATCAGAAGAGTCATATCTAACCACCAGAAGTTCTTTCGCTTGAAGACTTCTATGATGGATAATAAGAATATGACTGCGCCCAGAGCGAGCGCTACTCTGAATGGAGTGATGCTTTCGCTTTCTGTTGCATGGTCTGCTTGTACCGGTATCAGGTAGAATGTACTATCTACTAATTTGATATATCTTTTTTTAGTTGGATATACTTCCGCCATCGTTTTTTGTATGGTTGTGTCCTTTCTTGCTTCTGTAGCAAAGTCCTTACTGAGGTTTTCTGGCAGAAACTCCCATTCTTGTTTACTGATAGGGCGGTCTGCCATGAATCCTAAAAGTAAATCATTTCCGAATCTGGCCCATTTATGATTTTCGTTCAGACGATGGATTTCTTTACGATAGGTTGATTGGGCATCAACGTCCTTGAAATCTGTGATATGTTGCCCGAGATTTCTGATAATCATATCACGGGCTCTGGTAGTACAGTTGTCAAAGAAGAAATTGTAGCGGTAAGTGCGATTCTCTTCTTTGTTATTCTCGTCAATAGCAGAGAGAATCTTTATCTTCTCCTCTCTGGTGAGTGCCAGTCTTTGTTGTCTTACCCATCTTCCTTCGCTTGAATATTCTGCTATGAAATGCTCCATAGGGAATATACCTATCTGATAGTCGGTCATGCCGAACACAAACCGAAGAATGAAAAAGGCCTGCTTAAAGGAGAACATTCCCCAGTTGACTGCAAGGTCTGTACCGTGGACATGGTCTTCAATGCGAAGGGCTGTGTGTCCATAGTATGACCATACTTCTTGTCCAGGTCCGCAAGTCAGGAGAGATATATCTACAGAGTCGAGCCATGCTTGTGACTCTGTGGATGACATATAGTTTCTCTCAGAATTTTCTTGAGGTCTGTTACCCTGAAAATCCTGTGCGTTAGCCAAAGTCGTTAAATTGATTAACAAAACGGCTAAAAAAGCTCTAAAAATATACTTAAATCGTTTCACGATGCAAAAATACCTTATTATTTTCAATTATCCTTCTTTTTTTCTAATTTTTTTTAATACTTTTGCACTCTGAATATAAATTTGAATGATAATTATCAATGAGAAAGCTTATTTTAGCTACCCTTTTGTTGGGTACAGTTATTTCGGTTAATGCCCAAAGTGGTACTAATTCTCCATACAGCCAGTATGGTCTTGGCGTGTTGTCAGACCAGACTTCTGGTTTCAATCGTGGTATGAATGGCGTTGGTCTCGGTTTTCATGAGCATAACCAAATCAACTATTTGAACCCTGCCTCATATTCAGCTATAGATTCCTTATCTTTTATTTTTGATGCTGGTATCTCAGGTCAGATTACCAATTTCGAAGAGAATGGAGTCAAGAAGAATGCTAATAATGCTAACTTTGAATATGTGGTTGCTGGTTTTAGAGCTGCCAAGCATTTAGGTGTTAGTTTTGGTGTACTGCCATTTACTAATGTAGGTTATAACTATACTTCTACAGAAAAAGTAGGCTCACAGTTTAATGATGCTACTTATACCAATACTTATAATGGTGAGGGTGGACTTCATCAGGTTTATCTTGGTGTCGGTTGGGCTCCGGTTAAGGGTTTGGCTGTAGGTGCTAATGTGGCATATATTTGGGGTGATTATAATAAGTATGTTTCTAATGCTTATAGTAACTCTAATTATAATACGTTGATTCGTACTTATTCTACTCAGGTCAACAGCTATAAGTTAGATTTTGGTATCCAATATACAGCCAAACTCTCCAAGAAGGATTGGGCAACAATCGGTGCAACCTATTCACCAGGTCATAATCTTGGTGCAACTGCCGACATGAATATTATTTCTAATAATTCTCAGACAAGTGCATCGGATACAGCCTTTTTCTCTATTGATAAAGCATTTGAGCTGCCTCATATGTATGGTGTAGGTTTGATGTGGAATCATAATGATCAGTGGAAAATAGGATTTGATTATACCTTGCAAAAGTGGGGTAGTTTGGAATATCCTCGAAGATATGTAAATGTCAATGTCAATGACAAGAATCATGTCCTTGATGTGGATGGTGCTTACACAGACCGCAGTAAGTTCAATTTGGGTATGCAGTATTGCTATGGAGAATATAACCGTAGTTTCTTCAAGCGTTTGAGATATCGTGCTGGTGTAAGTTATGCAACTTCGTATTATAAGGTAAATGGTATTGATGGACCTAAGGAAATCTCTGTTAGTGCAGGTTTCGGTATTCCAATTATGAACAATTGGAACCACCGTTCTTTCCTCAATATCAGTGGACAGTGGGTGAAGAGCTCTGCAAAGGATTTAATTAAGGAAAATACTTTCCGCTTGAATATAGGCTTTACTTTCAATGAAGAGTGGTTTAGAAAGTGGAGAATGAAGTAATATATAATAATGTATAAGATTAAAAGCACTTTTTTAGGATTATTGATGTTCATTTGTTTGGTGGCTTGCCAGGAACAAGTGGAACATACTGCACCTGCAATCTTGGCGCGTGACTCTGTTGCCATGATGACTTCGTATGGTGTTAATACGCTCATCAGTGATTCGGGTGTGATGAAATATCGTATTGTTACGGAACGATGGGAAGTGAATACCAGTAAGAATCCTTCTCAATGGATTTTTGAAAAGGGTATTTTGCTGGAACAATTTGATGAGAAGTTTCATGTGAATAGTTATATTCAGAGTGATACGGCTTATTATTATGACCAGCAGAAGATATGGAAACTTTATGGAAGAGTTCGTATCTTGACTAAAGATGGATTGAAATTTACAAGTGAACAACTCACTTGGGATCAAAATAAGCATGAGCTTTCGAGCAATGTCTTTAGTAAATTAGTTACTCCTGAACGTACCCTGCAAGGGTCATATTTCTGGAGTGACGAGAAGATGACGCGTTATTTTGTTAGTAATTCTAAAGGTAGCTTTGAAAAGGGTGATGTGGCTGGTACACAGAGTGATACTATCTCTTCTCAGCCAGATTCTGTAAAGCAGCATTTACGTCCGCAAGCTACACCGCGAAGTGCGACAAATTCGATTCCGCTTATGCACTAATATTGAAAAAAAGAAAATGGAAGAAGTAGGGATTAGTCTCATAATTGGAATCTTGGTGACAATGGTCTTTTCCGCCTTTTTCAGTGGTATGGAAATTGCCTTTGTTTCATCCAACCGTATGTTGGCTGAGATGGATAAGGAAAAAAACGGATTTACACAACGTATTATTTCTTTGTTTTACTCTCATCCTAATGGTTTTGTCAGTACCATGCTTGTGGGTAATAATATTGCCTTGGTTGTATATGGTATTCTGATAGCCCGTCTCTTTGATAACACTATTTTCATTGGTCTGGATGATGGTCTGAAGGTTTCTGCTGATACGATTTTATCTACATTAATCGTGCTTTTCACAGGTGAGTTTTTGCCTAAGACTCTTTTCAAGTCCAATCCTAATAGATTGTTGTCTCTTTTCAGTCCTTTAGCTTACTTATGTTATGTCGTCCTTTGGCCTATCAGTAAGTTCAGTACTTTTTTAAGTAAGATGTTATTGAAGATTCTTGGTGTTAAAATGGACGATGAGACTGGGGATGAAGGATTTTCTAAAGTGGATTTGGATTATCTTGTCCAATCCAGTATAGATAATGCAGAGAAGGATTCTGATATTAACGATGAGGTCAAGATATTCCAGAACGCATTGGATTTCTCGGATACCAAAGTAAGGGATTGTATGGTTCCTCGTACTGAAATTCAGGCGGTTGGTCTGGATGCAACACTTGAGGACCTGCGTCAGAAATTCGTGGAAAGTGGCAATTCTAAGATTGTGGTATATAAGGATGATATAGATCATGTAGAAGGGTATATTCATAGTTCTGAGTTGTTCCGCAATCCGAAGAAATGGCAAGATCATATTCGTACGATGCCTTTTGTGCCAGAGACGATGCAGGCGCAAAAGTTGATGCAGATTTTCCTACAGCAGAAGAAAACGTTGGGCGTAGTCGTTGACGAATTCGGAGGCACCAGTGGACTGGTCAGTTTGGAGGATATTGTAGAAGAAATCTTTGGTGATATTGAGGATGAGCATGATTCAGCGAAATATGTCGCCAAACAAACTCCTGAGGGTGATTATCTTTTGTCTGCTCGTTTGGAAATAGACAAGGTAAACGAGATGTTTGATTTAGACTTGCCTGAAAGTGATGAATATATGACTGTTGGAGGCTTGATACTTCATGAATATCAGAGTTTTCCAAAGTTGAATGAAGTAATAAGCATTGGTAAGTTTGAATTTAAAATTATCAAGTCAACCTCTCGAAAAATAGAATTAGTTCACTTGCATTTGTTGAAGTAAACTCTTGAAAATATAGCAAAAAGCACTTGTCGTTTGCGATAAGTGCTTTTTTTCTTGCTATTTTTAGGACTTTTTGGCATGTATGTCCAAAAAAGGCATTAAAAAATTCCCTTATTTCCGATTTTCTTTGTATTTTTGCAAACAATTGGCTAAAGTCTTCCTTTGCTTTCATTGATTCGGAGCAGGGTTATGGAAAGAAAAGCCTATATAACTAGAGAAAATAAACAAAAAATAAAAATAAAATTAAAACGTAATGGCAGCATTAGGAACAATTAGAAAAAGAGGCGTCATTCTGGTTTGCATTATCAGTTTTGGCCTCTTCGCCTTCATTGCTGAAGAAGCTTTCCGTTCTTGTGATTCTGCAAAGAACAACGAACGCCAGCAGATCGGTGAGGTATTTGGCGAGAAAATCAGTGTACAGGAGTTCCAGAAACTCGTAGATGAGTACACAGAAGTAATTAAAATGCAACAGGGACAGGACAATCTCCCTGAGGAGCAGATGAACCAAGTCAAGGATATGGTTTGGAATTCATACATCCAAAACAAGATTGTTGCTCATGAGGCAGAGAAGTTGGGTCTCACTGTTACTGATGCAGAACTTCAGGATATCTTGAAGACCGGTACCAACCCAATGTTGGCTCAGACTCCTTTTGTTAATCAGCAGACAGGTCGCTTTGATGTTTCTGCTTTGCAGAAGTTCTTGGCTGATTATAAGACTCAGAAGGCTAATCCATCTGCAAATGCTCAGATGATGGATCAATACACTAAGATTTACAACTATTGGTCATTTATCGAGAAGACTCTTCGTCAGCAGACTTTGGCTCAAAAGTATCAGTCTTTGCTCGCACACTGTTTCCTTTCAAATCCTGTAGAGGCTAAGATGGCTTTCAAGGAGGAAAACGAGGAGAGCAAGATTCAGTTGGCTGCTTTCCCTTATTCTGATATCCAGGATGACAAGGTGAAGGTTGTTGAAAGTGATTTGAAGGCTAAGTATGATGAGATGAAGGCTCGTTTCAAGCAGCCTGTTGAGAGCCGTGATATCAAGTTCGTTGATATTCAGGTAGAGGCTTCTCAGGCAGACCGCGCTGCTCTTAACAAGGAATTTGCTGGTTACCATACTCAGTTAGCTGCTGCAGCTGATCCTACAGAGGTTGTTCGCAAGTCTGCATCTACAGTTGCTTACTTGGGTATTCCTGTTGGCAAGGATGCTTTCCCTTCAGATATCGCAGCTACTCTTGATTCTATGGCTGTTGGTGCTACTACTGCAGTGAAGGCAAATAAAGCTGATAATACTTTGAATATTGTCAAGTTGGTTAACAAGCAGCAGTTGCCTGATTCTATTCAGTATCGTGTTATTCAGGTTGCCGCAGCTTCTGTTGCTGAAGCTAAGACAAAGGCTGATTCTATCCAGGGTGCTATTTCTGGTGGTGCTGATTTCGAGGCTATCGCTAAGAAGTATGGTCAGACTGGTGAGAAGGCATGGATGACAACTCGTCAGTATGAGTTTGCTCAGTCTATGGATAAGGATAATAAGGCATTCATCAACGCTTTGAATACTCAGGCTGTTAATGCTACTTCTCAGTTGCAGTTGGGACAGGGTTATGTAATCCTTCAGGTTTGCGACCGTAAGGCTATGATCGAGAAATATACAGCTGCTGTCATCAAGAAGAATGTTGATTTCTCTCAGGATACTTATCGTACTGCTTACAACAAGTTCTCAAGTTTTGTCAGCGCCAACCAGACTGCTGATGAGATTGTGAAGAATGCAGCAAAGAGCGGTTATAAGGTTCAGGATTTGAAGGATATTACAACAGCTACTCACTATGTAGCAAACATCCATTCTACTCGTGAGGCTCTCAAGTGGATCTTTGAGGCTAAAGAAGGTTCTGTGTCTCCTATGTATGAGTGTGGTAACAACGATCACCTTTTGGTTGTAGTACTTGATAAGATTAATCGTATTGGTTTCCGTGGCTTGGATGATCCTCAGGTAAAGGAGATGGTTAAGGCTGAGGTTATCAAAGACAAGAAGGCTGAAATGATTGAGGCTAAATTGAATGGTGTTAAGAATATCGCTGCAGCTAAGTCTAAGGGTGCTAAGGTTTCTGAAGTTAATCAGATTACTTTCGCAGCTCCTGTATTCGTAGCTTCTGCTGGTGCAAGCGAACCTGCTCTTTCTGGTGCAGTTTCTGCTACTAAGAAGGGTGCATTCTCTGCTCATCCTGTTAAGGGTAATGCGGGTGTATATCTCTTCTTGGTTACTAATAAATCTAACAGACCTGTTAAGTTTAATGAAAAGGCTCAGGAGCAGAAATGCCGTCAGAAGTCTATGCAGTATGCTGGTAACTTCATGAACGAGCTTTATCTCAATGCAAATGTCGTTGATAACAGATATCTCTTCTTCTAAGTAAAAGAGAAATTCATATAAAACAAAAAGAGCGTGGCTTCATTTCGAAGTCACGCTCTTTTTGTTTTATATATCTTGTGATATTATTTATCCTCGATTCCACCAATGCTTTTTCTTAGGTGGCTCTTGGTACGCTCCCATGCTTTCCTTAATGATGGTTCTATAGCTCTTTCCCTGGCTTATTATCTGGTAAATTTGCCCCCAGTCGGGAAGTCCACCTATATTTCTATCATCAATGAAATAGTCAGCTTTCAGTTTTCTTGTGAAGTGATTGTTGTTTTCTAAACTTTCTTCAGGATAGTCCTTGTTTACAGCCCAGAATTCTACTCCTCTCTCTTTACACCAGTCAACTGCTTCCTGCAGGAGATGTCCTTCTCGGACACTCCACAGGATTAAGCGGTGATGGTCTCTAATCAACATTTTTAAGGTTTCGATGGCAAATGGTATCTCGGTACCAATCTTTGGGTATTCATGAGTTACAATTGTGCCATCGAAATCAACTGCGATAGTTGCCATTCTTTACATTTATTTCTTTACGCTGTCGTCATTGATATCGCTATAATGACTCTTGCTGTAATTACCATAGATACCATATGAACCGTAGCTTCCATAGCCGTAGCTCTTGTAGCCATATTTGCCATTGCTGCCGGCCATGCCGTATTTACCATATTTTCCGTACTTACCATACTTACCATATCCGTAATAGTAGCCATACTTCTTCTTAGATAAGTCAATGCCATTGAGTACAATGCTCATATTCGGCAATTTCTTCTCCATGCTCAAGCTGTTGATGAGACCAAAACTTGCCTTCTGGGTGAAGTCTGCACGACAAACATAAACTGTAGCATTTGAGATGCGGCCCAATGCCAATGTATCAGTTACAAGACCTACTGGAGCTGTATCAATTAAGATATAATCATAGTGCTCTTTCAACTGCTCCATAGTTTGTTCGAGGCTTTCTCTTGTTACCAATTCACCAGGGTTAGGAGGAACAGGACCTGCCATGAGGATATCCAATTTGTCATTAATACCAGAAGGGACAAGCTGTTCTTTTACGTCGCTCCATTTTACTTCGTCTTTTACGAGCAAATTAGTAATGCCATGGTGATGATCGTCAATCCCGAATAATTCTGCCAGACGAGGCTTACGGATATCCAGACCGACCAATACCACCTTCTTGCCAAGGAGAGCGAAACTGATAGCCACATTCGAAGCAATGAATGTTTTACCTTCAGCTGATGTGGTAGAAGTAAACATAATCACCTTGTCATGTTGCTTGAGTAAGAACTGCAGGTTAGTACGTAAACTACGGAAGATTTCCTCCATCAAGTTGTTCTTATTCTCATGTACTACGATATCAGCTTTGGTCTTAGCTTGTTCACTTGCGATGGCAACATCAGCGATGATAGGCAAGTCTGTCAATTTTGCAACATCGTTGTGTCCTTCAATCTTGTAGTTGAAGAATTCCAAGAGGAAGAGGATACCTGCTGGGATAGCCAAACCAAGAATCAATGCGATCAGCATAATTATAGAATTCTTAGGTGTTACCTTACCTGTAAACACAGGGGTATCAATCAGCTTACCCTTATCTGCAGTAGCTGCCAATGAAATAGAGTTTTCCTCACGCTTCTGGAGCAACATCAGATACAAACCTGATTTTACTTCCTGCTGGCGACCAATCTGGGTCAACATACGCTCTTGTTCTGGAGTGTTGTTGATTTGTCCTTCATACTTGCCTGCTTGAGCTGCAATACTATTACGTTGAATTCTCAAACCTGCACGGGCTTGTGTCATTGCACGTTTGATAGATGAATTCAGATCATCCAACTGAGCTGTCAGTGGTGTTACCGTAGGAGAATTCTCACTTGCACTGTGGAGTAACTGATTGCGCTGCAAGGCAATTTTATTATACTCGTTGATGAGGGAAGTAGCACTTTCATCAGACAAACCTACATTTGATGGAATAGGCTGGTGACGGTTGCTTGGCTCATTCATGTATCTAGTCAATTCGTCCAACAGAGCCACCTGTGTATTAGCTTCGCTTAACTTTTGGGCATATTGGTCTGCGTTTGCAACAGCTTGAGATGCATTCATCTTCAACTCAACCATGTTGTTACGTTTCTTGTAATTTTCCAACTGACCTTCTGTACTACCCAATTCAGCGTTGATTTTCTCCAATCGCTGATTGATAAACTGCTCTGTACGTACTGCAATTTCGTTCTTATCTTCGTTAGCTTGTCTGTTATATACGATAGCCAACTGCTTCAGATAATCAATAGCTCTTTGTGGAATTTCATCGTTCAGCACCAAATCGACAATTGTAGTAGTCTTTGAGCTCTCTGTTACGTTTAGGTTTCCTACATATTTGCCTGCAGCAATCTCTGGAGCAATCATGGTAGCTTTGAGTGATTCGCCATCTCGCAACATATAGTTGCCGTTTTGTGTGAATCTTACAACACCCACTCTTGTACCGATAGTAGCAGGAAGTGCAGAGAAAGTCTTGTCGATATTGACTGCTTCTGGGTTGAATGAGTTATTATCAATAGGAACATTGTATGAACCCGTTACATGGTAGTTTCTTCCTTCTCTTGTAATCTTTAAGTTCATTGGTGCATTCAACTTTTTCAAATGCTCCAAGTCCATATCAATGTTGACTTCCTGATTTCCATAAAGTATATGGTCTTTCAACTTGCCTTCATGTCTGTAATTCACATAAAGTTTCAAGTCATAGACAGTCTGTTGTGCCAGGGTTCTTGACTTCAAGATTTCCATCTCGTTATCAATACCATTGGAGTTTGATATGATACCCAAATTTGTGGCACTCATGATAGAATTACCACCTTTGAAGCTGCTGCGTGAGCCTTCGTCATCCTTGATCAAGAGTTTGGCTGCAGATTGGTATATTGGCGTGGCATAGCGCAAATATATGTGGGCTGCACCCATACAGATGATAAGGGAGAGTACAAACCACTTCCAGTTGAGTATGAGAACGGTGTAGATAGTGGCAAAGTCAAAACTTGACTTCTCCTCGTTCTCCTGGATACTCTCCATTTCTAAGTTCTTGTTTTCTTCCATTATTCAAATGTCGTTTATTATTATATAATATGTATTATCTCTTCTTATACAATTTGCCTATTTAGTAGTGGCCAATTCCATCAAATATTGTCCATAACCATTTTTGAGCATTGGCTTGGCTAATTCCTTGAGTTGTTCTGCGTTAATCCATCCCTGTTTGAATGCGATTTCTTCCAGGCATGCAACTTTCAACCCCTGTCGCTTTTCGATGACCTCAATAAATGTGCTGGCTTCTGAAAGGCTATCATGCGTTCCGGTATCAAGCCATGCAAATCCACGCTGTAAAGTTCTTACCTTCAGTACCTTTTGCTTGAGATATTCTTGGTTCACTGTGGTTATTTCAAGTTCTCCACGGGCACTTGGCTTGATGTTCTTGGCGATTTCTACCACGCTGTTAGGATAGAAATACAGACCCACTACCGCATAGTTGCTCTTAGGCTCAGCAGGTTTTTCTTCAATGCTGAGACAGTTACCATCTTTATCAAATTCGGCAACTCCATATCTTTCTGGGTCGTTCACGTAGTAGCCAAAAACGCTGGCCTGACCATTTTCGGCAGCCTTGACACTATCTTTGAGAAGACCTGTAAATCCGGCACCATAGAAAATGTTGTCTCCTAAAACCAGGCAGACATTATCATTTCCAATAAATTTCTCACCAATGATGAAAGCTTGAGCCAATCCGTCAGGTGAAGGTTGTTCTGCATATTCGAAATGAACGCCAAGTTCGCTGCCGTCACCTAATAATCTGCGGAACCCAGGTAAGTCGAATGGGGTGGAGATAATCAGGATTTCCTTGATACCGGCAAGCATCAAGACTGAAACCGGATAGTAAATCATCGGTTTGTCAAAAATAGGAATCAACTGTTTGCTGATACCTTTTGTGATGGGGTAAAGGCGAGTGCCTGATCCACCTGCTAATACAATACCTTTCATATTTTTATGTGATTTTATTAATAAGCATTCTTATCGTGTATGATTATACTCTTGGCTGTCAGGTAGATAATGCGCAAATCCAACCAGAACGACCAATTTTCAATATACCATATATCTCTTTTTATTCTTTCTTCCATCTGCCAAAGCTCTTTGGTCTCACCGCGGAAACCTGTTACTTGTGCCCATCCTGTAATTCCTGGCTTGGAGAAGTGACGTACCATGTATTTGTCGATGATTGAACCATAGATTTCTGTATGATGCAGCATGTGAGGACGTGGTCCAACAATGCTCATGTCTCCCTTGAGTACATTGAAAAATTGTGGAAATTCATCTATGTTGGATTTTCTCATAAAGTTTCCGAAAGCAAACTTCCTTGGGTCATTTTCGGTAGCTTGAACTGTATCTGCATCCTTATTGACATGCATGGAACGAAACTTCAGACATTGGAATGTATTGCCGTTGAGCCCGGTTCTTGCCTGTCGGAAAAATATCGGTCCAGGACTCTGTATCTTGATGATGATAGCTATGATAGGTAAGAATGGTAAGAAACAAAGACTGATGATGGAACTTACAGCAATATCAAAACTGCGTTTAATAACTCTGTTGCCTAATTTCGCCAAAGGCTCACGTCGATTGGTAAATACACTTTTCCCAAGATAGAGTTGTGGGTCCAGGTGCAAACTGTATTCTCCAAATTGGCGTGGCATATAATAAAAGTGAATAACGTTCTTGTCACAGAACTGCATGATACGTACTATCTCATTGGAGTAATCATGAGATAAGCAACAGAAGAGTTCTTCAATATTGCTTGGAATACCATTGATGGTATTATTGATGCTTTCTGCCATCATCTTATTGAGGTGTTGCATATCCCCCAGCCATTTAAACTCTTTAGGAGCATTAGCTATTGGCTCATTTGCATAATATCCGTGTACGCGATATCCGGCAGATAGGTCTTCCATCAGCGTATTGTACATTTCTATGACAGCAGGGTCGTTTCCGATAAATAAAACTGTTTTGATGTTTCTACCTCTTAATCTGTTATATTTGAGAATGCTTAATTCTATATATCGGGAGAGTATTAAGCAGATGTATGTAGCAACTGCAAAATAGATGCTGAATTTGATTAAGTCGTAGCCACCCTTCAGCAAATAGGACATGGTAATATTGAAGATAAGTATCGTGGCGAAAATCAATTTGAAAGTTCTGCCCAATACCTGTATAAACCTTACCTTACGAACGTGGATAATGGACGCGAAGAGTAGTTCACCTAAGAAAAGTGAAACGTTAGCTACAAAATAATATATCTTGCTTGCATGGAAAAAGACTATTGGAACTGAGATCTTATCCCAGTTGATAGCCTGAAAAAGAACAAAGTTGAGAATGATAAAGTCTGCGACTATTACTAACCATCTCACTAAATCACTACCTTTATAAGCTTCTTTCATGTGAATGTGGTATTTCTTTTATTGATAAGTTAAAAGTTGAATCATTTAAACGTGCGCAAAGTTAGCGTTTTTTTTTCATATTTTGAAACTTTTATGGTTAAAACTTTGTTTTTGGACACAATTATTTCATATTATTGCAAAAAAGAAGCCTTGAATTTTGATATTTTGCGATTTTATTGTATTTTTGCAGAACAAATTAGTAAATCAATTGAAAATTTAAAAGTTTAAAAGAAAAAAGAATAAGAAATGGGAATATTTTCAAAATTATTCGGTCATAAAAATGAAGAAAAGGTTGGAGGAATGGAAGATTACATGACCTTGGTGCGTGTTTATTTCCAGGCAGCCTTGGCTTCTCAATTAGGTATCACCAATTTGGCAATGCTTCCAGACCTTCGTGTTTTCAAAAATACCTTCCATGTTCCTACAGTCAATAATCGTTTAGGTATTGGCGAAAAAGCTCATGTGAAGAAGATGATGAAGGGCGTCTATGGAACTGAAGAGGATTATTTCAAGGAAATAGACCAAAGTATTCGTAAGAATTGCCGCAAATTGCAGGATGTCAATGTTTATCTGATTCAGTTCCAAACATTTACACAGGATTTGATGATGTTGATGGGAAACTTGATGAAGTTTAAGTTACGTTTGCCTTCTTTCATGAAGAAAGCATTATACAACATGACTCAAAAAACGGTAAATGATATTTTCAACAAAAATGATTTCAATGATGCCAGTGTCTTGAAGACTGTGGCACAGTTGAGACAGTTGAACCAACGTTTGGGATTCAGCCAGAAGTGGGTAACTGATTTTACTTACCAAGTAGTCATGTTGGCTAAGAAAGAACCACGCCCTTCTGATGAAGATGTGGAAAAAGCCAAGGCTAAAATGGGTAAGTAATCCCGCTTTTTCATTAAATTTAATAAAAATATAGAGGAATATTTGTTCTTTTCAAATTATTCCTTTATATTTGTAGCCAAAAAAGAAGTGTAATGAGTGCTAATGAGAAAAACATCAATACGTTTGCTACAAGAGTAAGGCAGATGATTCTCCAGTTTGAAGAACTCAAAAAGGAGAATGCTGAACTATACTCTATGGTGGATGAGCGTGATGCAAAAATCAAACAGTTGGAGGATAAGTTATCTCAGTCTGAGCATGATTACAATAGTCTCAAAATGGCTAAGATGATGACGATTTCTGATACGGATATGGAAGCTACGCAAAAACGTATAGCTAAACTTATCAGGGATGTTAACAAATGTATCACGTTATTGAGTGATCAGTAAAACTATAAGCGTTATGGCAGATCAAGGTGAAGAGAAATTATTGATTAGATTACATGTCTATGACACAGACCTCTCTGTGAGAATTCCCAGAGAGGATGAGGAATATTATCGTAAGTCAGGAAAACTGATTGATGATATTGTCAATTCATATAATAAAATTTTCAAGGGAAGAAAAAGCGACAAGGAAATCCTCTATATGGCGCTTATTGATATTGCCTTGAGATATGAAAAAGAGGTTGGGCGCAATGATACCGAACCTTATGATGATCTTCTCAAAAAGCTGACTGCCGAAATTGAAGATGCATTAAAATCATGATGCATGTTAGGTAGAATGTTCTATAAATACATATTAATATAATAATAATGGTAGAAATAATTATCGCCGCTCTTGTGGCTCTTATCTTAGGTGGAGCTGCAGGGTTTTTCATTTTCCGTTATGTTATTAAGGGAAAATATAATGAAATGATAGAAGCAGCCAATAAAGAGGCTGAGGTAGTTAAAGAGAAAAAACTTCTTGAGGTAAAGGAAAAATTCCTGAATAAGAAGGCTGAGTTGGAGAAGGAAGTACAGCAGCGTAATTCCCGTATCCAGCAGAGTGAAAACAAGCTCAAGCAGCGTGAGATTTCTCTCAATCAGCGTCAGGAAGAACTGGGTCGTCGCAAACAGGAAGTGGAGCAGAACCAGCAGCGTATTGACAATGAGAAAAAACTCCTCACCGTCAAGCAGCAGGAACTCGAGAAGATGCAGAAGATGGAGCAGGCTAAACTGGAGGAACTCTCTGGTTTGAGTGCTGAGGAAGCGAAACAGCGACTGGTGGAAAGTCTGAAAGATCAGGCTAAACTGGATGCTGCAAGTTATATCAATGAAATCATGGATGATGCTAAACTGAATGCCAACCAGCAGGCTAAGAAGATTGTAATCCAGACCATCCAACGTGTGGCTACGGAAACTGCCATAGAGAATTCTGTTAGTGTCTTCCATATTGATAATGATGAGGTGAAGGGACGTATTATCGGTCGTGAAGGTCGTAATATCCGTGCCTTAGAGGCAGCTACTGGTGTTGAAATCGTTGTTGATGATACTCCTGAGGCTATCGTTATTTCAGCTTTCGATCCGATCCGTCGTGAAGTTTGTCGCTTGGCTCTCCACCAGTTGGTAGCTGATGGACGTATTCATCCTGCTCGTATAGAGGAAGTTGTGGCTAAGGTGAAGAAGCAGTTGGAGAATGAGATTATCGAAACGGGTAAGCGTACTGCTATTGACCTGGGTATTCATGGTTTACATCCAGAGTTGATTCGTATTATCGGTAAGATGAAATATCGTTCTTCATACGGACAGAACCTCTTACAGCATGCGCGTGAAACTGCTAACCTCTGTGCTGTCATGGCTTCAGAGTTGGGATTGAATCCAAAGAAGGCTAAGCGTGCTGGTCTCTTACATGATATTGGTAAGGTGCCTGATGAGGAGAGTGAATTGCCACACGCTTTGTATGGTGCCAAGATTGCTGAAAAGTATAAGGAGAAACCAGATATCTGTAATGCTATTGGTGCTCACCATGATGAAATGGAGATGAATACGCTCTTGGCTCCTATCGTTCAGGTTTGTGATGCCATCTCTGGTGCCCGTCCTGGTGCCCGTCGTGAGATTGTAGAGGCATATATCAAGCGATTGAACGATCTTGAGGCTATTGCCATGAGTTATCCTGGCGTTACCAAGACCTATGCCATCCAGGCGGGTCGTGAGCTTCGTGTGATTGTGGGGGCAGACAAGATGTCTGATGATGAGAGCACAAAACTTTCTGATGAGATTGCAACCAAGATTCAGAATGAGATGACATATCCTGGTCAGGTGAAGATTACTGTCATCCGTGAGGTTCGTAGCGTTGCTTATGCTAAATAATAAAAGCTAAGTATATTGAGTAAGATACAAAGCCGCTGTTCTTTTGGGCAGCGGCTTTTTATATCTTAATTGGTCATTTACATCTTATTAAATTTGAAGTTATGAAGGTGGAACGTAAGGTTTTAAAACAGTTCAATAAAGGTTGTGTGGATTATCATCTTCTGGATGATGGTGATCGCATTCTGATTGCTTTGAGTGGTGGCAAGGATTCCCTGGAACTGGTCCGCTTGCTGGCTCAGCGTGCCCGTATCTATAAGCCACATATCGAGGTGGAGGCAGCGCATATCATCATGGATAATATTCCTTATGAGACTGACCGTTCTTATATTCAGCATTTCTGTGAAGAGAATGGCATCAAACTTCACATCCTGCATAGTTCGTTTGATGAATCTACTGATCCTCGCAAGACTCGTTGTTTCCTCTGTGCATGGAATCGCCGTAAAACGCTCTTTGAGTTTGCGGTAAGCCATGGGTTCAATAAGATAGCCCTGGGCCATCACATGGATGATATCCTCGTTACGCTTCTGATGAATATTACCTTTGAGGGTTCACATTCCACGATGCAGCCCAGTCTTCCTTTAAAGCATTATCCGCTTACTATTATCCGTCCTCTCTGTCTGGTGCACGAAGCAGACATCAGGCAAGTGGCAGAAGAACTTCATTTCAGCAAACAGAAAACATTGTGTCCTTACGAAGAGACTACTCGTCGAGCTGATATGCAGACTATCTTCCAGCAGTTGGAGCAGATGAACCCCGAAGCCCGCTACAGTCTTTGGCGCTCTGTTTTTGTGAATAAAATATAGTAGAATTGCTGAAAAAAACGAAAGTACTTTCATGTTGACATGAAAGTACTTTTGTTGGCCAATGAAATAGGCTTCATTTGCCATCGAAGCCTATTGTATTTGTTCCTGGGGTAGATCTAGTAAATGGCAGTTACTAATTTTGGGGAGCTGCCCAGAAACGTGAAGCATCTGTTGTCAGTACTGAATGGTCGGGAAGTTCAAAACCTTTGAATCCAGAAGGAACAAGCACGATATGGCGATTCTTGTTTCGATAAGCAGGATTATTATCTTCGCGACCATAGCCTGTTGTCTCCCATGTATCAAACCAGTATAAGTTTTTTGCCCAATATGCCCTGTAATAAACAAAATCATTATCTGAATTCAAGAGAGGACGGTAAACGATTTCTCTGCCGTCAATATATCGCTCACGCATTTCTGCAAGAGAAAGTGGAGTGCCTTTTTCATCTTCTGCCCAAGCATTCATATCCGAGTCTAGCATAGCCCATTTCTGTAATTCTGGCAGCCACACCAGGTTAACAACATGGCAGTCGGAATCCTCGGAATCTGCGGGATGACAAGTTACAAAGCGGTTTACAATACCCTCAGACAGCAATAGTTCGTGTAAGAGGATGGAGTGTAATCGACAGTTGAATGCAGGCTCTATCGATCGAGTGTATTTCCAGAGATCTATAGCATTACTTCTCTTAGGATTAATCTTTTGATTGGCATGAGGAATGTTTTCCGCTACAAAACGTGCCAGTGAAATGGCCTTGTCCCATGTTGGCATTGTGGAAGATACAACTGTATCGAGTTTGAAATATTCACGGATTTTTTGTGATTGGACAGAATCTTTCTGATATGCAAAATTATAGGACGTAGTATCTGGTACATATTTGCCAGCGTCTTTTAATTTTTCTACCATTTCATTCTTCAGCGAATTGCAAAGGTAAGCTTCCACTTGTTTATTGAAAACAAAGCGTGCCAACAGTAATGTTGCTACAGCTATGAGCAGGATTCCCAGGATGCTCCAGCCAACCAACTTGATTTTTTTCTTCATTTTATATTCTATTAGTTATTTCATTTTTTCTATCTGTTCCTGGGTTAGTCCGGAATACTTCTTGATTAGATTGATGTCAACACCATCGGCAAGCATGTTCTTAGCAATTTCCAAGGCTTTCTCATTCTTGCTTCTTATTTCATGTCATCCGAGTTGAGTATGGTGATGGTCTTGCCATCAATCCTGATGGCGCCCTTCTCCTCGAATTCGGACAGGCAGCGGAGGAGCGAGAACTTCTGGATACCGAAGATATCCGCCATTTCCTGTCGGCTGACATCCAGCCGGATGGTTCTGCTCTGCTGTTCGGTGGCCATCTTGATGAGGTATTGCGCCACCTTCTCCTTGACGGAGAAAAGGGAGAGCATGCGCATTTTCTGCGAAAGGAAGATGTCTATCCTTGACAGGTGTTGGATGAAGTTCCAGCGTATGCGCTCATCGGTATCTATCAGCAGTTTCAGTTCCGAAGGCCTCATGCGCAGGAGGGTAGTCTTCCTGCTTGTCTCCACGCTTACGGGCATCTCGTTATTATGTGCGAATATATAGGCAGGGGCTATCAGCATCGATTCTCCCAACCGCTCTATCTGAGCCTGCTTACCCGACAATCCCGACATGCGGGCTATCATCTCCCCCTCGACGATGATGTCGGCATATCTGCAGGGCATTCCTGTCAGCACATAGGTTTCCCTGGCAGCAAGCTCCACCATCCGGTAGCTTACCATCGATAGCGCCTCTCTGATTTCCTCTGGAGTAAACCCCTCAAACACCGTGCATTTCTGCAAGGTAACGAATATTGATTCTTTCATACATTTAAGTTTTATATTCAATAACGCATTTTCCCCCGATTTATTGTTCGCTCAAAAAATAAGGCACTTTGCAACACTATCGAGAGTGTTATTGCAAAGTGCCTTTTAAACATGAAAACTTATCTTTTGATTTTTTACCCGAGTTTTACAGATTCTCCCTTAACTCAGTAGTTGCTGTTCTTATCCTATATATTTTTTGATGTCCTCTTCTACCGTTCCGTTTCCGGCTATGCCAAAGGTCTCTACCAGTACCTTCAGTACGGCTGGTGAACAGAAGGCTGGGAGCGTAGGACCCAGATGGATGTTCTTTACGCCCAGATGCAGCAGGGCAAGAAGTACGATGACTGCCTTCTGCTCGTACCAGGCAATATTGAAGAAGATAGGAAGATCATTGATGTCGCTGGCTCCAAAGATCTCCTTCAGCTTCAATGCCACAACCGCCCAGGAATAGGAGTCGTTGCACTGACCGGCATCCAGCACACGAGGAATGCCGTTGATGTCGCCCAGATTGAGCTTGTTGTACTTGAACTTGGCACAGCCGCTGGTGAGGATTACTACATCCTGAGGCAGCGCCTTGGCAAACTCCTCGTAGTAGTTGCGGCTCTTCATTCTGCCATCGCAGCCACTCATCACCACAAACTTGCGGATGGCTCCGCTCTTCACTGCCTCTACTATCTTGTCTGCCAGGGCAAAGACCTGGGCATGCGCAAAACCGCCGATGATCTCGCCTGTCTCTATCTCCCTAGGTGGCTGGCAGGTCTTGGCAAGCGCAATCACCTCGGAGAAGTCCTTGTGGCCGTCGGCACCCGCCTGGATATGCTTCCAGCCAGGGAAACCGGTAGAGTTGGTGGTGAAGACGCGGTTCCTGTAGCCTGCCGATGGCGATGGCGGTACGATGCAGTTGGTGGTGAAGACTATAGGACCGTTGAAGCTCTCGAATTCCTCCTTCTGTTTCCACCACGCATTGCCGTAGTTGCCCACCAGATGCTTGTACTTCTTGAGCTGCGGATAGTAGTGGGCAGGAAGCATCTCGCCATGGGTATAGACGTCGATGCCCGTGCCTTCGGTCTGGATGAGGAGATCTTCGATATCCTTCAGGTCGTGACCGGAGATGAGGATGCCCGGATTGCTGCCTGTGCCGATGTTCACTCTGGTGAGTTCCGGATTACCGTATGCCTGGGTGTTGGCCTTGTCGAGGAGTGCCATCACATCCACGCCGTACTTTCCTGTTTCGAGCACCATGCCCAGCAGCGTGTTCATATCAGCATCAGGGTTGCTGATAGTGGCGAGTGCACGGCAGATGAAGCTGATGATTTCGCTGTTCTCTTCTCCCAGATGGGCTGCGTGCTCGTAGTATGCCGCCATACCCTTTAGGCCGAGCATGGTGAGTTCCTTGAGCGAGCGGATATCTGCATTCTCGTGGCGGAGCACGGATTCACGGGTGCCCTCTGCCTCATAGTCTGTCTTCTCGCCACCCCAGGTTACCTCCTGATAGGCAGGGAGGTGGATATTCATGCTTGCCGCCTTTTGCAGCAGCTGTTTCTTCAGTACGATGCCCTTATCTACCTTTTGCAGGATATCCTGGTCGTTGAAGTTGGCGTTGGTAATGGTGGTGAAGAGTGCATCCGTGAGGAAACGGGTTACCTCTGGTGTCGGCTCTTTGCTTATGCTATGCTGTATGGTTCCTATGCCACGAACTACGCTGAGCAGCAGATCCTGCCACTTAGAAGTTGTAGCCTCCTTACCGCAAACACCCTTGATGGTACAGCCTGTACCCTTAGCTGTTTCCTGACACTGGAAACAGAACATCTTGTTTTCTGCCATATTGCTATAAATTAATGAGTTATTTTAATGTTTTCTTCCAGGCGACAATCTGCCATTCCTGGTTTCCGGCTGCAAAATTACGGCTTAAAAAACGATCCTACGGTAACAATTGTGACCGTAGGATATTAAAAAAACATAAAAAGAGTGTGGGGGAACGGATTTTTTCTATCTGTTCCTGGGTTAGTCCGGAATACTTCTTGATTAGATTGACGTCAACACCATCATATATTTAGTCTTAAGGGAAAATAAATTTTGCCTTAAGACTAAATATATTCTGTCTTCTGACGGGCTATGCATACGAGTGCATGCCCGTGAGGAAATAGTTCACACCGAAGTAGGTCATGGCAATGCTCAGGAATGCCAAGGAGATGTATATGTGATAGGTAAGTGGTTTTCGGAATATAGGCAGGCTCTGCGTGTGTACCACCACGGCATAAATCATGAAGGTGATGAGTGCCCATGTCTCCTTGCTATCCCAACTCCAATAGTTTCCCCAGCTGACATTCGCCCAGATGGCACCGATGAAAATGCCGAATCCCATGGCAGTAAGGGCAGGGTAGAGGAATATGCGACTCAAAGTCTGTAGTTCCTCAGCATGAGATTGCATGCAGATGCCCATAATGCCACAAATGAAGGTTAGCGACAGAAGGGCGTAGCTCATCATGATGATGCTTACATGAATGCTGAGCAGCGGGCTGTTCAGTACGGGCATCATCTGTCCGATGGCAGGATCCATCTGGTTGATGTGGCTTACGAGCAGGAAAAAACCTGATAGCATGAATCCGAATACCATCACGATGCGGATGCGGAACTGCATGAAGATGGAGATGAGTAACACAAGCCATGCCACGCTGAGCATGCTCTCATAGCCATTGGATAATGGTACGTTTCCGCTGATAATCCATCTCAAAGCCAAACCGAATGTCAAGGCAAGGAAGGATATGCAGAGCAATATCGGTAAGGTAATATCCAAAGCCTTTAATTGGCGATTTTTTGTCATGCGATAGATGGTGTAGAAGAGGGCGATGAAACCCAATGTAAGGTTCACCATAAATAGAATGGTAGCGAAAGGAAAGTCATTGTTGATTCGTTCTGCCTGGTATTGAATCTTTGACGGCAAAGAACTTCCACTACTTACTTCTTGGTATTTCAGCATCTTGTCGAAGAAGATGTTCACACGGTCCATGTTACCTTTTTGCACATCGCCATAAAGCAATGAGAATACATTCTTGATATAGAGTGCATGTTGATGCTCTACTGCAAGTGGCAACTTATCTACAGGAGCGAACCAAGTGGTGGTGCCAGCCTTGATGAAAGGATGATCCTTGGTAGCCTTCACGTTCTTGGTAAAGGTATAGGGAAGAACCTTTAATGAGATACCTTCCCGCAATTCCATGATGATCTGTATCTTTCCATCGATATCGGCGGCTTGCTGATGGAACTTGTCCTGCTGACCATTGTAGTATTCCTGAACATACTGTCCGATGGTATAGCCACCCATTTCACGATTGAAGAAAGTATTGAGCGAAGCATAGTCTGGCAGGTTCATCGCCGTCTTCATTTCTCCGCTCTTGATCTTGATGAAAGGCTCGTTTGCCCAAGTATTTCCATAGAATACCCAACCAGAGAGTACCTGCTCTGCTGTCAATCCCTGATAGCTTCTGGCTCCATATATCTTCTTGCAGAAATCCAGGGCAAAGGTCTGTACCGGACAGATGCGGTCGTTGTAGAGAATATGGAGTTCACCGAATTTCTCTGCAGTTTCCTTTGGCAATACAGCATTTTGGAGATTGCCTGTTGCAGATTCTGCATGCAGTGTCTGTATATTGCCCATGCTGAGGATGAGTGCTGTCATCAAGGCTCCCTTCTTGAGCAAAGGACTCTTCAGTAGTTTGCGATAACCGCCCTTAGGGTCGAAGAGCATCCATACGAGGGAGATGAAGAGCAGCGCATAGCCAGTATAGGTGACTGGTATGCCGTATGGATCGGCATTGATAGCGAGCACGCTTCCCTTGCCGTCTTCATCGTAAGATGACTGATAAAGACGGTAAGACCGGTGGGAATAGATGTTGTTCATCGAAACCTTGCCTTCGCTCTTATCATCTCCGTCTATTACGGTGAATTTTGAAGAATAGTCAGCCACGGCGTTGGTTCCATCGTGCATCTTCGCTTCAAACTTCTGCAGGCAGAGCGAGAAAGGGAGTTTCTCTTCCTTCATACCCTGCTCTTCATCCTGAGCCATATAAGTATCTGTAGGCTGACCGATGCGCAGATGAATCATGCCCCGTTTAGCCGATATATGTGTGAGCAATGCCCCGGCAAGGATGATGATGAAGGAGAGATGGAGTGCCAATGTAGAAGCGCACTTCACTTTTCTTTTGATGATGTAGAAAGCACCGAGGGCAGCAAGTACTGCCCAGATAAGAATGAACCACCATGCCCCATAGTAGTGGGCATGAGCATAATCCGTGCCCTGGCTTTTCTCCACGATGGTGGCGGCTGCCATGCATACGAGCACAAGAATGTAAAGAATGAATATAATCTTTTTAACCATACTTAGTTGGAACCTTGATAGAATTTCCGCTGCAAAATTACGATATTATTCGGAGACAAGCAAGATTTTTACGTATATTTAGAGGTTCTGATAAAAAAAGCTGCCAAATGCTTTTGATAGCCTGGCAGCTTTTCTTATTTTTGTTTCTTCTTGTAAAGGCTTAGATAGCATTGATGAATGCCACTACAGCATCACGCTCTTCCTTGGTTGCATTATAGAAGTTGAGTGCTGAGTTGTAAGCATCACTGCGTTTGTCATAGCAGTGCCACATGATTGCCTCAACTACATTGCGGGCACGACAATCGTGCAAACGATCATCTGCGCCTGTCAACATGCTTGAGAGACCACGACCCCAAAGAGGTGTAGTACGACACCAACCTGTACGAATGTCGTTTGCCATAAAGAGACGGTGCTGAACCAAGTCGGTGTATGGGTAGATGGTCTGGTTAGGATACTTTGGCAACATGGTGCTAGGATCCTTACCGATGCTCTTGGCGTATGCCTTGATAGAGTTGTCTACCCAATAGTTATCTGCGCCAGTCTTCCAAGATGGTTTGTGGCATTGTGCGCAACCCCACTGTGTGAAGAGTTTCTTGCCTTGCTGTACCTCGGCATTGTCGAGATTACGTGCAGCAGGAACAGCAAGACCACGGTGCCATACCATGAAGTCGTAGTAATCTTTGTCACTCATCTCTTCCTCACCATTGTAAGGAGCACCCTTCAAGAGATACTTCTCGAAAGTCTCTTTCTTAGCGGCTGTATTGCAACTCAAGAGTTCGTTTACACGGTTCTTGATGCCCTCGTCCGTTCCATCTGCATAGTATGGGTGGAGGATAGATGTTTCATCTGCACCATTTTTCTTGATGTAGCTGATAACGTTATCGTCCTCGCTCTGATACTTAGCCCAAGCAGGAGTGGTGTAGAGGTAGTGACGGTCAGAACGGGTTACATTGGTTATGTTCCAAATGGCATTGGCACCTGGACCATCCTGTAAAGAGGCACGGGTCATGGCATAGGTAAACTTCTTCACCATCTTGGTTCCATCTGCCAACTTGTACCAGGCAGTTGAAGCCCAATCGTTAGCAGTCTTGTCCCACATGGCTGGGTTCAACTCTACGTGTTTCGCCTCATCCTGATAAACCTTCTTCATATCATCCTGGTCGATGGCGTCAAGCAAGCCTGTACCATAGATACCGATGGTAGACTCCAAGCGAACCTCATAGTTGTCAGGCTTAGGATTTGTGTTGAAAGCAGATTGTGGAATGGTTACTTCTGGATATTGCAAAGCGAAAGCCTCTCCATCCTTAGGGAACTTCATCGCCAAACCACTAGGCATCGTGCTAACTTCCTTCCACTCAATCTTCATCTGCTTTTCATCGATAGGAGCGGTGAATGGAGCCATCGCCTTGGTCTGAGGCATACCTGTTACCTCAGAAATGTAGCTGTTGGCTGCGTATGCTTTGCCATTGGCATCAACTCCTGCGGTTGGGTGATATACTACGAGCAAGTAGCCATTTCCAAAGTCGTCACCAAGATATTGATTCTTGCGCTTGCCATGACCATAGTTAGGGTGGCAGTGGATACAGCTTGTGCGAACCCATGCTGGGCCAAGACCCTTACGTGGTGCCTCTGTGATGGTATACAGGTGCTCGAAGAAATCCTCACCTTTGTTGAAACTGTTTGACAGTCCCTGGTTGGTGGTAGCTGGTGTTTCGGCTGAATAGCTCATACCTTCGTCTGTTCCAAGCTCGCCGCCTGGATACCATTCTGATGCCTCAAAAACATCGTTTGCCTTACCAAACTGAGAGTCACCATTTAACTTGTCATTGTTTACAACACTGTTATCGTCAGAGCAGGATGCCAATGGCAATACGAGCAAGCCGAGCAATAACATTTTGCTAATTCTTTGATAAATCATAATGCAATTCTGTTTTATAATGTTTTATTTTCTCGTTTTACGCAGAATAGCATCTCACCAAAAAGCGTATGGTGAGATGCTTCCTGTATGTTAGTTTACCACAAGATTACTCTGGGTTTACTTCATCAAATTTCTTACCCCAAACAGTACTTACGTACTTGACGAATGGGTAAGGCATACCGCCGATTTTACTGATAGCGTTAGCGATGGCAGTCTCAACACGCTGACCTTCTGCAGATGCATTATCCTTGAAGAACTGATGGAAGCTATACTTAGCATTAGAGCTTGTACCATTAGTGCCACCATACCACAAGTTCTCGATAGAACGGATGTTGTTCTGGAAGTCGGTGATAGAGTTGTAGCTATATGGAGACTCTACGTAGCTGATATCACCTGCCTGGAATGGGTTGGCAATCTTGGCTGTACCTACCTCGTTAGAGATGCCCCATGCTGAACCTTCCTCCAAAGAGATAAGCTGCTGGACGGCTGCCTTCAGTGTTGCAAACTTACTGATAGAAGTGTTGCCTGCATTCTTCAGATTGGCTGCATAAGACTGTTTTTTGTCTGTCAGGTACTCAAGACCTGCTGCCTTTACTGCTGCGAGGCGAGATTCGTTAGGAGTCTCAGACCATGCAACCTCCAACTCATATACGTGGTTTACTAAGTCCTCGATCACTGCCTCTGCATACTTCAGCTCCTCAGAACCCTTTACATCTGTAAAGCCATTGTATGTATCGTTACCCTTGAACTCAGCAACCTTACGTGGCTGTCCATCACGGAAGAGGATGAACTCAAGTGCATGGAAACCAAGGATAGAAGCATCCTCAAGCGCAGCATCACTATACTTACCTGTAGCAAAGTAGCTGTGGAGGAGTGTACGGTTCAATGGCCATGAGTCGATGTGTGGGTCAATATCGAAGTCTGATGCTGCACCACCGAGGAAAGCCTCGCTCTTCTCCCACAAGGCACGTGCTTCCTTGAAAGCTGCGCAGGCATTGTTGATGTTCTCCTGAGTCAGGTTGTTGGTATCTACACTCTTAGGAAGAGCTGTATGCAACTTCTCTACTGCATCAGCCAATGACTTGTATGTTGGCTGGATGGTATTGTCTACTGCATTAGCACATACATTCTTCAGGTATGTTTCCTGATCTGCACTCAAATTTGCGTTGTTTACTTTGCTGTAAGCTGCACGGAGCGCATTGCAAAGTTCATCGCAGGCATCCATAGCATCCTGGCCATATGCCTTGTTTGTAAAGTCGTTGTTCTCTACAGGATCATCATCGCTGCTGCATGATGTGAAACCTAATGGCAACATAAAGGCTGCCATGAGCATTACTGCACTTTTAAAAACCTTTTTCATTTTTAATATAAGTATTTTGTTATTGATATGTTTGTTTCAATCACTTTATATTAAGTTCTTCTGTGAGAATCTTTAGAGAAACCATCCTTCATAAGCCACACCGATGTTGATGGCTGGCTCATTGTTGTACTGGCTCTTCAGGAAGCGATGTGAATATTCTGCCTTTACTACAATCTGTTTCACAGGATAGTAGTTGATACCTACTGCCATGCGCTGTACATTGGTGTAGTCGTATGATGTATTCTTGGTCTTGGAAGCATATGGATTATAGTGCTCATATCGGCCAAAGAGATACAGCTTCTGGTTGTCCTGACGGAGTTTCTCTATTTGTGAGAATACATTGTAGCCAGCCTCAATACCGTATGCAAAGGCATTCTTGCTGACGAATGCTGAGTGGTGGAACGGAGAGAGACCATTCAGACGGTTGGTGAAGTACTTCAGCTGTTTTGCATCACTCAGGTAGCCGTAGTCTGCCTGACCACGTACTATCCAGTTGTAGTTATTGTATGTGAAGTCGATGGCTCCAATAGCTACAACACCCTTATATTTTGACTCTGCGCCATCTTTGTTATTTGGATAAGAATTGCCGATGGCATGACCATAGTATCCGCTCAAGCCGATGCGCAAGCCCTTGATGCAATAGTTGTCGATACGGAGTGCTGTACCATATTTGGTTGCAATCTCTCCCTCGGTAGGAGTACCAGGACCCTTCTTGATCCAACCTGTATTAGTAAAGTTATCTGAGTTCAAACCTGCCAGAAATTGCAATTCATATCTCCAGCCCTTTGTCTTACCCCAGAAACTGATACCTGTCTGATGCCAGGTGCTTGGAAGAACCGTATTCTCACCTTCAGGACGATAAACAGTGAAGAAATTCAATGGCTCATGGTAAGCATTGTTCAAACCCACTGGAACTACGATGTGACCAGCCTTGATGTTAGCCCAACGACCGAATGACTTCTGAATCCAGAACTGTTCGAGTTCGACTTCACCGCCTTTCTCTACTTCCTGTTCCCATTCGCCACCTTCTTCATCTTCTTTTTCGTAAGCCATTCCGACACCGCCATGCTCAAACTCAATCTCTGTACCCATGGTCCAACCTTTTCCGAAGTCGTAACCTAAATAGATAACTGCATGAGGAATATCAAAACGACCATGACTTGGATCTTTTTTGTGCTCATCTGCCAAACTGTAACGGCTCACGTGGTCGCTATAGAAGTTGCGACTCAGAGCTACCTCTCCATATCCTCCGACGCTAAGTCGTTTACCATTCACGTGCTGCATAACACTATCAGCAGCAACTGTCTGTGCGTTTGCACTGGCCAAGCCGGCAATCAAGGCAGCAGACATGAATCCAATTCTTAAATTGTTCATTTATTTATTTCTTTTGTTATCTTTATAATCTTTTCCTTATCATTCTAACCTAATATATAGAGTTGGAACGAAATGAAAAGAAAAGTGCGGTTGTCTGCTTGCGGTCTCGACTTCAAGTGGGTTATCCTTATATATAGGAACACAGCACTATCCACTCGGGAGTGGCAAGCATCACCGCACTATTCTGATTTCGGGTGCAAAGGTACGGAGTTTTAAAAAATCTTGCAATACCTAAAAATCGGTAAACTTTTGCATCCCCATTTTTAGGTATTGCATGTTTCAGAGTTTTTTTGTATCTTTGCCGCCGAATAGCAGAATGAGAGTTTTGCTGTTGGGATACTTGACATTATGAATGTTTTCAAAATAGGTGACAAAGATGAAAAATCAAAAGATGTATGAAGCTGATGATAAGATGATCAGCATCATTAGAGACAATTATAACATCTTGCAGAGTCTTGGTAGCTTCGGCATCAATCTGGGATTCGGCGACAAGACGGTAGAAGAGGTATGCGCGGAACAGGGAGTGGATACTTATACTTTCTTGGCTGTAGTTAATTACGCAATGAATGGATATAAGGAGTATGATAATGCTGAACGTTTGTCCTTGTCAACTTTGTTGCATTATCTTAAGGCTTCTCATGCATATTATATTGATTTTCAATTACCTTTCATCCGTAAGGAATTGGTTGATGCTTTGGATGAAAATGACAATTTAGCGCGTCTCATCCTCAAACTTTATGATGAATATGCTCATAGTATTATCAACCATATGAAGTATGAAGAAAAATCGGTTTTCCCTTATGTTCAGTCACTTATAGAGGGTAATCCACTTGTTGATTTCAATATAGAAACGTTCTCCAAGCATCATGTTCAGGTGGACCAGAAGCTTAAGGAATTAAAAAATATCATCATCAAATATCTTCCTTCTGATGGGTTGCACAATAATCAACTCAGTGCTACACTTTATGATATATACAATAATGAAGAATGGCTCAGGCACCACTCTGAAGTGGAGGAAGAAATCTTTATTCCTGCCGTAAGAAATGCAGAACGGAAGTTGAAACAGAATGATGTCAGCGCTAAGATCTCTAATATGATATCCCAGACCCCACAGAACGATGAACAACTGAGTGATCGTGAGAAGGATGTCATTGTTGCTTTGGTTCAAGGTATGACCAATAAGGAGATAGCTGACCATCTCTTTATCTCTATCAATACGGTCATTACGCATCGCAGAAACATCGCCCGAAAGCTTCAGATTCACTCACCAGCAGGTCTTACCATCTATGCGATAGTGAATAATCTCGTAGATATTTCAACGGTCAAACTATAATTCTTTCAATAGAAAGCTCTTGGATAGATTCTTACTATCCCTATTTTTAGGTATTGAAGATATACAATAAAGCCTCCTATCAAAAAAATGATGGGAGGCTTTATTGTCTCTTTTACAGTTGATACCTACTTATAATGATGGCTTATATATGATTGATATCCACAAAACCGTGCATGACAGCATAAATGGTAAGAGCAGATACCGATTTGATACCTAATTTTTCTTGAATATTCTTTCGATGTGTTATCACAGTTGTCAATCCGATACATAGGAGGTCGGCAATTTCTTTGTTAATTTTTCCTTTTGCCACCAATGAAAGTACCTCAATTTCCCGGTCGGTGAGTGTTTTTTCCTGTGTATGTTCCAATGTTTCTGGCAAATACTCACCATGAGGATGTCCTTTTTTTTGTAAACTGATGAGCTCCTTGATGAGTAACCCTTCTGATACATTGACGCATAGACAATGGAAATCATTCAGTTGTGACATCGGATCATTGCTGGGAGTGAGGACGATGGTCTTGTGTTTGTAATCTAAAAAGAAATTCCGATTGGCAAGTACAATTTGCATGGATACAAAGAAGTGGATGAAATGCTCTGGATTGGAAGCCTGCAATTCACCAAATGTACCAAATGCCTGAATTTTTGCAGAGGGGATGGCAGACTCGAGCAATTGACTGAGTCCCATTACTGCCAGCGTGTTGCTTTCTACTATAGCAAACGCTGGTATTTGTCTGCCAATTTGTTGTTTCTTCATTTCTTCTTTCATTTTATCTCTCTTTTTTTTACTCCTTTGTGTGAATTTATAAAAAAGGTGTCAGCAGTTTGGCTGCAAACCATCCTTTGAATCTTTGCCAGCCTGTTCTCCATTCCCGCCAATTTTTCTCATTGAGCAGGAAACTGTCTTTTTTCTCCCCATCGAAGAGATCAACAAGCTGTCGGGTTGTATGTGGGTCGATGATGACTGCGTTTTCCTCATAATCCCAACGGAGACTTCTCGCATTGAGGTTGGCGCTGCCCACTGTACAGAATCTGCCATCTACCATGATAATCTTGGTATGATGGAAGCCCGGGGTGTACATCCAGATATTGCAACCTTCTTTCATCAACTTATGGGCATTATAAAATCCACAGTCGGGTGTCAGCGGTATATCACTCCTTGTACTGAGCATAATCTCAACCTTCACTCCTCGTTTTACCGCATTCTTTAATGCTTTCTTCAATTTGCGGCTTAAAGTGAAGTAGGGACTGATAATTTTGATACTGTCTTGGGCATCATTGATGGCATTCACGTAGAAGTATCGGATGATGTCCTTGGAAATGTGCGGCTCACGGTTGATGATGCCCACCATCTTATGATAGGCTGTTGCTGTAGTGTCTGGTTTCAGATTCTCTACCAGATAGTCCTTTTTTGCTGCGCGATAGTATTCTGCACCATATATGTTTTGCCCACTTACTTTGTTCCACATCTTGAGGAAGATTTTTTGTAGGGTATTCACTTCACTACCATCGATGCGACAATGCATGTCGTGCCATTCACCTACTACCTTTGTACCTTTTATATAATAGTCGGCAACATTCATGCCACCTGTATAGGCGATTTGTCCGTCGATGACTACAATCTTTCGGTGATCACGGTTGAACACTCCATGTACCCATGGGAATTTCATCGGTTTATATTCGTAAATCTCGATGCCCATATTGCGTATCTTTTTGAGGTGCTTCTTTCTGAGCGGTTGATTGTTGGAAGCATTTCCGAAACCATCATAGAGTGCCCTTACCTTGACACCTTCCTTGACTTTCTCGCCAAGCAGATCAAAAAGAAGTCCGGCAATACTATCGTTTCTGAAGTTGAAGTATTCCAAGTGTACGCTATGTTTGGCCTGTCGGATAGCCTGGAACATATCATCAAATTTCTCCTGACCGCTCATCAGAAGTGTAACAGAATTATCGTGAGAAAAGCGGATGCCTTTCCCGCGAAGCTGATTTACGATCAATGAATCGCTTGTCTGTGCGCTGCACAGCGAACAAGACAGCCACAATGTCGCAATGAATAATAAATATCTCATCTTATTAATCAATAACCTCTAAAATCAATAACACATGAAAGAATCCCTCACAAAAGGAATCCCCCGCGTAAAAAATCTGTGTAATCTGTGCATAAATCCCTTATACCATACAAGCATAATGATCGACGATTCCCATAAGATGGTTTTCCTGATCTACTACGAGTACAGTATGAACCTTGTACTTGTGCATGATGCGTTGTATCTCGGAGATTTTAGTGTTTGGATTTACCATCTTCGGAGTAGTTGTCATGATGTCGCTCACAGTCTTGTTGAAGAATTCTGCCTGCCATTTTTCCATAGCACGACGGATGTCACCATCGGTAATCAATCCGATGACCTTCTTGTCCTCATCGAGCGATATTCCTAATCCTAACTTGCCCTTACTTACATGGATGATAGCTTCACCGAGATGCATTTCCTTAGGAATAATAGGCAAATCGTCGCTTCGCATGACATCCTCTGCAGTTGTCAGCAATCGTTTTCCTAACTCACCGCCTGGATGGAATTGCGCAAAATCACGAGGTTGGAAATGGCGCACCTGCATCAGCGCAATAGCCAAGGCATCACCCATGGCAAGTGCTGCTGTTGTGCTACTTGTTGGGGCGAGGTTTAATGGGCAGGCTTCCTTCTTTACCTTTACTGTGATATGAAAGTTGGAATATTTTGCCAGCAGTGACTTCGGATTACCAGTTATGGAAATGATTGGGATGTTCATGTGAAGTACCATAGGAATGAATCGGAGCAATTCGTCTGTCTGACCGCTATTACTCAAAGCCAATACCACGTCCTTATCTGTCATTACCCCCAAATCGCCGTGATACACATCGAGTGGGTTGATATAGAAAGCTGGTGTTCCGGTTGATGCAAGTGTAGCTGCTATTTTAGCTCCTACATGTCCACTTTTACCTACACCGGTTACGATGATTTTTCCCTGGCAGTTGTACATCATGTCAACTGCTTTTTCGAAGTTCTCGTTCAGGAAAGGGATTTGATCAAGAATAGCCTGTGCCTCTTCTCGAAGTGCCTGTTCACCATAGGCACGGACGGTTTTGTCCTCTATATGGTTGTTCTTTTCTGTCATGATTGATGATTCTTAAACTGAAATGTTATGTACTAAGCCAATAGATCGGCGATTAATGCTTCAAGCTTGTCCAATTCCAGCATGTTAGCAGCATCGCTTTTTCCATGGTCTGGATCTGGGTGTACTTCAAAGAAATAGCCTGTAGCACCGAAAGCTTTAGCTGCTTTAGCCATGGCTGGTACGAATTTACGGTCTCCAACGGTTTTTCCGTCACCAGCACTTGGACGTTGTACGCTATGGGTACAATCCATGATGACATTAGGTACAATCTCCTTCATATCTGGAATGTTACGGAAATCAACAACCAGATTGTTGTATCCGAAACAGTTGCCGCGTTCTGTAAGCCATACATCCTTGGCACCGCTATCCAGTGCTTTCTCCACAGGATAGCGCATATCTCTACCGCTCAAGAACTGAGCTTTCTTGATGTTTACAATTTTACCGGTCTTTGCTGCAGCCACTAATAGATCGGTCTGGCGGCAGAGGAAAGCTGGAATCTGAAGTACATCACATACTTCACCTGCAGCTTCTGCTTGATAGCTCTCGTGAATATCAGTGAGTACACGTAAGCCGTACTTCTCCTTGATATCGCTGAGCATCTGCAAGCCTTTTTCTATGCCTGGTCCACGGAAAGAGTGGATAGATGTGCGGTTAGCCTTGTCAAATGATGACTTAAATATGATGTCTGTTCCCAACTTCTGGTTGATGCGTACCAATTCCTGAGCTACTGTCTCCAGTAGCTCCATGGATTCAATGACGCATGGACCTGCTATAAATGTTGTTGCCATATCTTAATATTTTAATGTATCTAATTTTAATCTCCTAACTCTTGTTTCTTGACTCCTAATTCCTCTGTCGTTACGTTCTTGATTGTTATTTCACGTTGTGGGAAAGGAATCTCAATATTGTGCTCGTTGAGCGTATCGTAAATGCATTCCATGATGATACCATCGTCTGCATACTGTGTGAGTACGTTGACCCATACCAATATCTTAAGCGTGATACAGTTGTCATCAAAACTCTTCAAAACGATGCGTACACCTTTTTCATGATAGATGCAATCGAGTTTGTTGAGTGCCTCAATGAGTATTTTCTTAACTTCTTTTACGTTGGTACCGTATGCCACACCTACTTCTAATATGTCCAACTCATAACCATGATTTCTGGTCATATTTTTGTAGTTCTTGGCAAAAAGTTGAGAGTTCTGGAATGCTATGACGGAGCCGTCTGTAGCCTCCAGCATCGTGGAAGTATAGCTGATACTGCTTACGCGTCCACGGGTTCCTTCACAAATGATGTAGTCGCCAACTTTCACGCGACCCATCATGAGTGAAACGCCATAGTAGATGTTCTCCAAGATGTCTTTCGATGCAAAACCCAGACCCGTTGATAAACCTGCGAAGATGGCCAATAACCAGGATTTGCCTACATGGAATATCGTGAGAGCTATCATCAGCCAAATGCCCCAGACCACTACCTGCAGCACATTCTTGAACATCATAATCTTGGAAGCTGCAGACGTCGGATCTGACTTCTCGAAATGATGGCGCATGATATCGGTGGTTGTGATATTCAGATAGTTGAACAGGAAGTAGAGGCATGCTACAAGACTTAAACTGTATAGAGATGCCGAGAAATTCTCACTGTCGATATAATGCTTGTTGAAAATCATCCAGGTTGTGTCGCTCATGTTGAATACCGCTGCCGCCCAGTAGATGGCAATAATAAATGAGAATACACCGGCTACAGGTAAAGCCACCTTATTGATAAAGCGGAAGAACCACTTGTCTGTAATTGGTTTGTGCTTTAGATTCTTGCGCTCTGCATATACTCCCAGCCAGTCTTTGATACAGGTGATACTCAGAATACAGGTAAGCTGCATCATCCACCAGATGATGATCTGTACGGCAAGCAGGGTAAAACCAATCCACGAACAGAATGTACTGACGGTGAATACTGCCAGTGATATCCATGTGTAAATCATGTCCAGACGTGGTACTTTCTTGTTGTGTCTTTGGATGACATTCCACTGCCATAAAGTGCAAAGCAACAGAATAGGTGGAAATATGAAGTTGACCAAATCGTTTGGAATCAAGATAATACGGAACGTAATGACGAAGAAGCCTATTAGCATCAATGGAGAATAGATGCGGAAAGCACTCTTGATCTGGTCATTGCCTACACGGAGTAGGAGAGAGATGAGAATAACACCCACCAACCAGGAAAATTCCACCAGCAAATCGCTTGCCATGATGATGAAATTCTGCTTGGTAATCATTCTAATAATCCCTAAAATAGCAGCAAAGGTAACAACGGTCATTGCCATGATGATACATGGACGCTTGGCCATAAAACTCTCCTTGATGCTTTCAAACCATCCTTTCTTGATGAGGAAAGTCATCAGACAACGAATGGTCAGCAAGTTGAGGAAGACGGAAATGAGTCCATAGAAAATGATGATGCCGAAAAGAATGAAGATGATGCGTACATCCCATTGTGACATCATACCTGGTGCAGGCTTGTATTTCTCGGTGACTGAACTTTTTGCTTCTCTATAGTTGTTGCCTAAGTTGCCTAATATCTTGAAATAGTTTTCTCCTCCATTATTGAAGATGCTGGTTTGTATTTCGGAATATCTGATATTGGCATAGTCGTTGAGAGCTTTCAGCTTTTTGTCGGTTACATCGTATGCCTTGATGTATTCGTTGAGTTGCTGTTGCTTTTCTATCAGTTGTCTCCTGATATTAACAGCAAGGGTCAGATCCACATTGCGATTCACTTGGGCTTCCTTGGTCATGAATATGGTGTTCATGCCGTAGAGATAGTTGATGAGCGAGTCAAACCGTGCCACCTCAATATTATTTTGGTTGATCATATTGCGGAATGGGGCTGCTTTAGACTTAAATTTTCTGAACTGTTCTGTAGCTTCGTTGCAGGCATAGGTCAAGTCAAATATATAACCATTTCTTTGTGAATAGAGCATAATGGAGTTCTGGTCTGCTTGCATCATGATATGAATAAGCTCTTTGATGACAGCTTGCTGCTGAGCCTTCGCCATTCTGTTCTGTTTTTCCAGGTCTATGTGGTATTGTGTCAATTCAGTACGAAGCATGAAGAGTGTCGTGTCGAGGTTAGCTTCCTTCAGCACGGCATGAGTTGGCAATAAACACACAACCAACAATAAAAGGATAAACAGAATTTTCTTTTTCATAACAAATTTCATATTTGAGTGCAAAGTTACTCAAAATCAGAGATAATGCAAAATAATCGATAAACTTTTTCGTCTTTTGTTTGGTAATATTTGTTTCTTTTCTTAATTTTGCATTGAGAAAGTGCCTGATGAATTTAGAATATAGGTGCTTGTCGTATTATTGTAGTAAGTGAAATATTCAAATTAATCATATAAGTATGTTGTATTTGATAGCTGATAGTGGCAGTACAAAAACTGATTGGAACTTGGTGGAAACTGATGGTCGTGTTCTGATAACCTGCCAGTCGCAGGGATTGAATCCTTATCATCTTCATGAGGATGAGATTCTCCGAATTTTTGATGAGGATGTGAAAGTTCCTCTTTTAAATAAAATAGGTGATGCATTGGCAGGTCCGCTGATGGTCTTTTTCTATGGTAGCGGAATTACTGATGCCATGAAACCGAAGATGGAGGCTTTGCTTCATACTTCTTTTCCTGGAGCAACTTGTATAGCGGAGAGTGATATGCTGGGTGCAGCCCGTGCTTTATTGGGAAAAGAACAAGGTGTGGCTGTCATCTTGGGAACGGGTTCCAACAGTTGTTTCTATGATGGAGTAAATATTGTTCGGGGAGTTCCTCCGTTGGGGTACATCCTAGGTGACGAGGGTAGTGGTACTGCAATAGGAAAGGCTTTCCTCAGATTGATATTGCGTGAACCTGTCATGTCTGCGGTGAAGGAAAGATTCTTTGCATGGGCTGGTATGGACTATGCTGGTATTATTGATAGGGTTTATCGACAACCTTTAGCTAATCGTTTCCTGGCTTCCATCTCTACGTTTGTCGGTGAATTACTTCAGGATAGGGGAGATGCTAAGGTTGGATTAACGGATGAGGAGAACAAACTTCTGAAAGAGATGTTGGTTCAGGTGTATCGTGATTTTGTCTCTCATATTCTATGTCCTTATTCTTTGGCAGAAGATTCAGTAGGATTTGTGGGTAGTATTGCTTTCTATTTTCAGGAGTTTATCAGGACTGCTATGGAAGAAGCAGGAATGAAAATGGGAGTAATCATGAAGTCTCCTATGGAAGGTTTGATTCGCTATCATTCGTCTAATTCCTCAAAAAGTTGATCACTCGGCCTCCTATATCTCATGAAGATACTTAACACTTTATAAATAACTTAGTAAAATTTTAAATTTAATGGCAAGTTTAAAAGAAAAAATAGCGTACGCATTAGGTGATGCTGCTGCTGGTGGTATAGTTTGGAAGGTAATGTCTATTGCTTTCCCTTTGTTTTTTACAAATGTTTTTGGACTTTCATTTGCTGATGCAGCAGTATTGATGCTTGTTGCCCGTATGTTTGATGTGGTGACAGACCCATTGATGGGTACTCTTGCAGACCGTACTCAGTCTCGATTTGGTACTTATCGTCCATGGCTTATCTTTGGTGCGGTTCCTTTTGGACTGATTTTTGCACTGCTACTCTATACTCCTGATTTTAGTCCTGTGGGTAAACGAATCTATGCGTATACTTTGTATCTTCTGATGATGGCGGTATATACTATGGTAAATGTGCCTTATGGTTCCTTGTTGGGTGTGATGACCGATGATGATAATGAAACAAACCAGTTTTCTTCTTTCCGTATGGTAGGAGCTTATGCAATGGGATTCATCACATTGCTTTCTTTCCCCTATCTGCAGAAGATGGTGGGTGGTACAGATGCACATCAATATGCTGTGATAGGTGCAGTTCTTGGTGTAGTTGCAGCCGTGATGACTTTGGCTTGTGGTCTTATGACAAAAGAACGTCTGAAACCTAAGCGTGCAGAAAAGTTCTCTTTCCATCAATTTGTGGATTTGGTACACAATAAAGCCTGGTTGTATATGACGGCCATTGCTGTATGTAACAATTTCTTTAATGGTTTCCGCTATGCTGTAGCCGGATATATGTTTGATTATTGCTTGCATGGTAATGTGACTGTAGAAGGGCTGATTATCAATTATACCGTTTTTATGGCATTTGGTGAGGTTACCTGTATGATTTTTGGTGGAGTGTCTCCTTGGTTTACTCGCTTGGTTGGTTCTAAGCGTATGGCATTTTTCTGGGCTGCAGCACTTTGTTTGGTACTTTCCATTGTTTTCTTCTTTATCCCAATGGATCCATCTTATATTTGGGTTATGATAGCTTTGGTTGTGCTTACTTCTATTGGAATTGGAATTTATTCACCATTGATGTGGTCTATGTATGCTGATGTGGCTGATTATCATACAGAACACTTCGGGACATCTGCAACCGGACTTATCTTCTCATCTGGTACCATGTCTCAAAAGTTTGGTACAGCCATCTCTGGTTCATTGATAGCATTATTGTTGGGTATGGCTGGAGCTAATATGATAACTGACGCGATGGGTAATACGATGATAGACCCTAAGTCTGTGACAGATTCTGTGCTTACCATGGTATGGTCTCTGTTCTCTCTGTTCCCAGCTGTTATCGCCTTCTTGCTGATGGTATTAAGTTGGTTGTTCCCAATCAAGAAGTAAAAATGATATTAAAACTAAATACCTCTATGGAGCGCGAATATTAATACAACTTTTGTAATAGAATCAAATGTCTGGAGATTTTTATCTTCAGGCATTTTTTATAATATGCAAAAATAGTATTTGTTTTTTCTATTTTTATCATATTCTTCTTTTTGGATAAGTTTATTGGATTGCTGTTAATTGCATGAATATACTTCTATGTAATAACAATGAAATCATAGTTTTTTATATATTTCCAATAAAAATGCTATTATTATAGTTAAATACACTTAATTGTGTATGCGATATCAAGATATATTTGGACTTTTTGAATATTTATACTAACTTTGCATATTATATAAGAATGTATATTGTTACACACTATTTTGTTTTAACTTTTTAATAAAGAACATCTTTTAAGTATGGATAAGGAATTTGAGGACTATTGGAATTTACATCAGCGGCATTTGATATTAAGTGCACCTGAGAAGCTGCGCTCAGAATATATGGAAGCCGGCCGTTTGGACTCTCCTGCAGATTGGGTTTGTTTTATCCTTCCTGTTGGAGTGGGTATATTGCTGCAGCCATTACTGAGATTTACAAGTGAAATTCTATCATGGGCAATAGTTTTAGTCGTCGTTGTTGTATTGTTTGTTCTCATGCAAATGATAAAGCCATATATATCCAAGAAAAAGACCGAGGCTGAAGCTTTGGAAGAGATTAAGAATTATTATTATGAGCGTTATAAGAAAACAGGAAAATTAGATAAATTGGAACCTTGGAATGATTGATTTCTTGTGGCTCATATGTTTAAATATAGATTTCATGATTGTTTAACACTGTCGCTAAACAATCATGAAATCTCCCATAATGTCGTCTGAAATATAAATTCCTTCTCTTGTCAATGACAAACGATCGTTTTGTTTGTCCATTTTCATGAGTCCTCTTTTTATTTTGTCGTTTGCTTCGTCGAGCAATTTCTCCAGATAGCATTTTCCAAATTCCTTTTCTGTCTTTTCCAGATCAATGCCATCACTTGTTCTTAAGGCAGTCGTTATCAAATCATTATAACGTGTGGCAAGGTCAAGGTATTCTTTTTCGGAAGGTAAGATTCCTTGATGGATACTATTGATATATTGTTGGATATTGTTGACATTCCAACTTCTGGTTACTTCCATGTTTCCAGATTGATTCTGCGCTCTACGATAGGAATGTGCTGCTGCGCCCAGTCCTATGTATGGAGTTTCGTTCCAATAGCTGCTGTTGTGTCTTGAGCGGTAGCCTGGTTTTGCAAAATTACTGATTTCGTAATGCTCATATCCAGAAATAGTAAGCATATCAACCAAGGTGTCGTACATGTTTCTGCTTAATTCTTCATCAATTTCTTCTATCTTTCCTTGTTCCAGCATTTTGTATAATGGAGTTCCTTCTTCATACATGAGACTATAGGCAGATATGTGTTCTACACCTAATTGTAAAGCCTGTTGAATATCATATTTCCAATCTTCTATGTTCTCTTTTGGAAAACCAAACATGAGATCGATACTGATGTTTTCTATTCCAGTTTTTCTCAATAGAGATACAGCTTCTTTTACTTCGGCAGTATTGTGGCGCCTGCGAAGGAATTGAAGTCTTTGATCAGAAAATGTCTGTGCTCCCATGCTAACTCTGTTGACTGGTAGCTTTCCCAGAGTCTTGCAAAAGTCGGGTGTAACATCATCAGGATTGCATTCCATGGTGATTTCCATATTCTTGGAAAATAAATCCCCATACGTCTCTTTTAGCTTCGTGAAAATCTGCTGCAGATGTCCATCTGAGAGTTGGCTTGGTGTGCCACCGCCCAGATAGATGGTTTCAATAGGGTAGTTGTCGCCCAATGCCTGGATTGCTGGTCGCAGTTCCATTTCTTTGCATAGAGCATCTACATAATCATCTTTCCATTTGAGAGATGTAGTACTATAAAAGTCGCAGTAAATGCATCGACTTTCGCAAAAAGGGATATGTATGTAAATTCCTGCCATGATTTTTATATTTTAAATTTATGATATCATCGTCTTTATGTTCAGACGTGGTGCCTCTTATTTGCATTCTGTGTTTCCTTATATAATAAGGTGTAAGCACAAAAAGAGTATTTAATAAGGTGCAAAATTACTAATATGTTTTAAAAATAGAGCATTTTTAGGTCGAAAATTTTGCAGGGGTCAGAAAAAAGTGGTAACTTAGAAAACGAATTCAGGAGAAGATGCCTTGGTGTCCTCTCCTCACTAACAATTATGTATAACCCTTAAAATCTATAAGCGTCATGAGAGTTTATAAGACTAATGAGATTAAAAACATTGCGCTGTTGGGCAGTGCGGGTAGCGGCAAGACTACACTTGCCGAGAGTATGTTGTTTGAAGCAGGCGTTATCAAGCGTAGAGGCTCTGTAGAAGCGAAGAATACGGTGAGCGACTACTTCCCAGTTGAGTTGGAATATGGCTATTCTGTGTTCCCTACAGTTTTTCATGTTGAGTGGAACAATAAGAAGCTTAATATCATTGATTGTCCTGGTAGTGATGACTTTGTGGGCGGTGCGATTACTTCTATGAATGTAACCGATCAGGCTGTTATCCTTATTAATGGTCAGTATGGTCCTGAAGTAGGTACTCAGAACAACTTCCGCTATACAGAGAAGTTGGGCAAGCCTGTTATCTTCCTGGTCAATCAGTTGGATTCCGATAAGTGTGATTTCGATAATGTCATCGCTACGATGAAGGAAATCTATGGTTCAAAGTGTGTTCAGATTCAATATCCTATTGAGACAGGTTCTGGCTTTAATGCTCTCATTGACGTACTTCTGATGAAAAAATATTCTTGGAAGCCAGAGGGTGGTGCTCCTATTATTGAGGATATTCCTGAAGAGGAGATGGATAAGGCTTTGGAATTGCATAAAGCTTTAGTTGAAGCGGCTGCAGAAAATGACGAGGGCTTGATGGAAAAATTCTTTGAAAGCGAGAGCTTGACTGAAGATGAGATGCGTGAAGGTATCCGCAAGGGTTTGGTTACTCGTAGCATCTTCCCTGTTTTCTGTGTTTGTGCAGGTAAGTCTATGGGCGTTCACCGCTTGATGGAATTCTTGGGTAATGTTGTTCCTTTTGTTGATGATATGCCTAAATTGCATAACACTCGCGGTGAGGAGGTTGTTCCTGACTCTAATGGTCCTGAAAGTATTTATTTCTTCAAGACGGGCATGGAACCTCATATCGGTGAAGTAAGTTACTTTAAGGTAATGAGTGGTTGCGTGAAGACGGGTGATGACTTGACAAATGCTGATCGCGGCAGCAAGGAACGCATTGGACAGATCTATGCCTGTGCTGGTGCAAATCGTGTAGCTGTAGAACAGCTGAATGCCGGCGATATAGGTTGTACAGTGAAATTGAAAGATGTGAAGACCGGTAATACACTGAATGGCAAGGATACTGAATGGCGATTTGACTTTATCAAATATCCTAATCCTAAATATTCCCGTGCTATCAAGGCTGTTAATGCTCAGGATACAGAAAAACTGATGGCTGCTCTCTTGAAGATGCGTCAGGAGGATCCTACTTGGATTGTCGAGCAGAGCAAGGAATTGCGTCAGGTTATTGTTCGCGGACAGGGTGAATTCCATCTTCGTACTTTGAAATGGCGTTTGGAAAATAATGAGAAACTCAATGTTGTCTTTGAGGAACCTCGTATTCCATATCGTGAGACTATTACCAAAAAAGCCCGTGCTGAATATCGTCATAAAAAGCAGAGTGGTGGTGCTGGTCAGTTCGGTGAGGTTCACCTCATTGTGGAGCCTTATGCAGAAGGTATGCCTGATCCAACCTCATTCACTTTCAATGGTCAGGAGTTCAAGATGAATATCAAGAGCCGTGAGGAAGTTGACTTAGAGTGGGGTGGAAAGTTGGTTTTCCTCAACTCTGTGGTCGGTGGTGCTATTGATGCACGTTTCATGCCAGCCATCTTGAAGGGTATCATGGATTGTATGGAGCATGGTCCGTTGACAGGTAGTTATGCGCGTGATGTACGAGTTATCGTTTACGATGGTAAGATGCACCCGGTAGATAGCAATGAACTTTCATTTATGTTGGCTGCACGACGTGCATTCAGTGATGCATTCAAGCAGGCAGGTCCTAAGATTCTGGAACCAATCTACGACTTGGAAGTTTATGTGCCTGCAGACTTCATGGGTGATGTGATGAGCGACTTGCAAGGCCGTCGCGCTCTTATTATGGGTATGGACAGTGAGGCTGGTTATCAGAAGTTGAGTGCTAAGATTCCTTTGAAGGAACTCTCCAACTATTCGATTTCTCTCAGTTCCTTGACCGGTGGTCGAGCTTCCTTTACTACCAAGTTTGCAAGTTACGAACTTGTTCCTAATGATATCCAGAGCAAGCTGATTGCTGATCATGAGGAGGAATTGGCTAAAGAAGCAGAGTAACAATGATATAAGTATGGAGAAAGAGGTGGGCGTATTTCGTTCGCCTCTTTTTTTGTTGTTTTTATATGTATATAATTGCTTATATTTAATTATAAACATCTAAAAATGTTAATATCGCTGAAAACTTGTGATTTTATTAACGTAAAAGTGTTAACTGATTAAGAAATTTCATATCTTTGTCGCCATGAAGAAAAGAACAATTTGGACTATCGCAATCATTATGGGCTTTTCGTTCCTTGCTTTGCTGTTTCTGCAGTTGAGCTATATTCAGGAAATGGTGAATATGAAAAAGGAACAGTTTGACGAGTCTGTCAACAGAGCCTTATATCAAGCTTCAAGAAATCTGGAGCTTAATGAGACTTTGCGCTATTTGGAAAAAGATGTCAATGAGACGGAGCGTAGAGCCAACAAGAAAGATTCTGTAGGAACTCGTAGTGGAGCACCTGATGGAACCATTCAGCATTCTCATCAGTATTCGGTAGTAGGAAAGGATGGTACAATCTATTCTTCGTTCGAGTTGAAGACCATAGCCACCAATCCTGGTAATATGCCAAAGGCGATGATATTGAGGAGTGACAAAAACTCCATTGATGAGACGCAGAAATCTTTGCAGGAAATCGTCAAGAATAGATATGTCTATCAGAAAGCCTTGTTGGACGAGGTGGTTTATTCAATCCTTTACTCGGCATCAGATAAACCTTTGAAGGAGCGAATCAACTTCAAGCAGTTGGATCAGGACTTGAAGGCTGAGATGATGAATAATGGCATTGATATTCCTTATCATTTTACGGTAACGACTCAGGATGGTCGTGAAGTTTACAGGTGTCCTGACTATACGGAGGAAGGTGAGGAGTACAGTTATTCTCAATTGCTTTTCCGTAATGATCCGCAATCGAAGATGGGTGTGGTTAAGATTCATTTCCCGGATATGAACAGCTATATCTTCTCCAGTGTGAGATTCATGATTCCAAGTGTCATTTTCACTTTGGTCTTGCTTATTACATTTATCTTCACGATAGTAGTCATTTTCCGTCAGAAGCGATATACGGAGATAAAGAATGATTTCATCAATAATATGACCCACGAGCTGAAAACTCCTATTGCCAGTATCAGTCTGGCGGCTCAGATGCTCAATGATAATTCAGTGAATAAGAGTGAACAGATGATGAAGCATTTGGGAAATGTTATCAATGATGAGTCCAAGCGCTTGAGATTCCTGGTGGAGAAAGTACTTCAGATGAGTATGTTTGATCGCAAGAAGGCTGTGTTCAAGAAGAAGGAGTTAGATCTTAATGAGATGGTGGAGAATATTGCCAACTCCTTTACACTCAGAGTAGAGCATACAGGTGGAAAGGTCTATACGGATATTGAAGCTATTGATTCGGCTATCTATGTGGATGAGGTTCATTTCCAGAATGTAATATTCAATTTGATGGACAATGCTGTTAAATACAGGAAAACAGATGAGGCTTTGAATATCACAATGAAAACCTGGAATGATGACAAATTCCTCTATCTCTCAATTAAAGATACGGGTATGGGAATGAAGAAAGAGAACTTGAAGAAGATATTTGATAAGTTCTATCGCGTTCATACAGGAAATGTGCATGATGTGAAAGGCTTCGGTCTCGGACTTGCTTATGTCAAGAAAGTCGTTGATTTGCATGATGGTGAAATTAAGGTGGAAAGTGAATTTGGTAAGGGAACGAAGTTTACCATTAAATTGCCTGTCATTCATGATTAGAAAATAGATAATAAATTAAGAATACTAACAATTAAAAGATAAAGAATATGGAAGAGAAAATAAAGGTTCTTCTCTGTGAAGACGACGAGAATTTGGGTATGTTGCTTCGCGAGTACTTGGAGGCTAAGGATTACGATACTGTACTTTGCCCTGATGGTGAAGCTGGTTATAAGGAGTTCTCAAAGACCAAATTTGATATAGCAGTCCTTGACGTGATGATGCCAAAGAAGGATGGTTTTACCTTGGCACAGGATATTCGTCAGGCTAATGCTGAGATTCCAATTATCTTCTTGACTGCAAAGACATTGAAAGAGGATATTTTGGAAGGTTTCAAGTTGGGTGCTGATGATTACATCACTAAGCCTTTCTCTATGGAAGAACTTGTGTTCCGTGTAGAGGCCATTCTTCGCCGTGTTCGTGGTAAGAAAAATAAGGAATCAACATTGTATCATATCGGTGAGTTTACATTCGATACTCAGAAGCAGCTCTTGTCAATCCGCGACAAGCAGACTAAGTTGACAACCAAGGAGAATGAACTTCTTGCATTGCTTTGCTCTCATACGAATGAGATACTTCAGCGTGATTTCGCATTGAAGACTATCTGGATTGATGATAACTATTTCAATGCACGTTCTATGGATGTTTATATCACTAAGTTGCGTAAGCATTTGAAGGATGATCCACAGATCGAGATTATCAATATCCACGGTAAGGGATATAAGTTGATTGCTCCAGAACAGGAATAATGCTTAATAGAACATTAGTTGGTTGAAAGATAAAAGGATAGATGCTCTAAAACCGCATCTATCCTTTTTTTAATGAATAAACATAACCGAGGCATCCTGCTATGACGAGGAAAAGACCAGTGAGCAGTAATGCGTTGCTTCTGATGCTGAAAACAAACGTAGAAGCGAAAACCAAGATGCCCAAAACCACGAAGGCTATTCCCATAGAAGGAAGTGCCTGGAGTGATGATTGGATTTTCTTTCTTGAAATTTTAGAACCGAATTTCTTCATGACTTTAAAAATTTTAAAATGCAGTAATTATATGGCTGATATTATATAAAATAGGATAGATTATATAGATGAAAGCCACATTTTCTCCCTAAAAATGGTAAAATACTATAAAAGAGAGGTATTTATAGTGCAAAAGTACAAAAAATATTTGGTTAATTCAAGAAAAAGTCGTAATTTTGCACCGCAATTTGCGAAAATAGGTGTTTTGAATACCTTTTTAGCGAAAAGCAAGAAATTTAATAATAACATTTTAATTAATTAAAGTAGTATGAATCAATACGAAACCGTTTTCATTTTGACTCCCGTTTTGTCTGATGAACAGATGAAGGAAACGGTCGCTAAATTCAAGAAGCTGCTCACCGATAACGGTGCTGAGATTTTGAATGAAGAGGCTTGGGGTTTGAAGAAGTTGGCTTACAACATCGAGAAGAAGACATCAGGCTTCTACAACTTGATTGAGTTCAAGGCTGACCCAACTGTTATCAATACACTCGAAGTAGGCTATCGCCGCGACGAGAAGGTAATTCGTTACATGACTGTTAAACTTGACAAGTATGCTGCCGCTTACGCAGAGAAGCGTCGTGCAAAGCTTGGTAAAAAAGAGGAGGCTTAATCATGGCAGATCAGAAATCAGAAATCCGTTATTTGACCGCTCCTTCTATCGATACAAAGAAGAAGAAGTATTGCCGTTTCAAGAAGAGCGGTATTAAGTATATCGACTATAAGGATCCAGAGTTCTTGAAGAAGTTCTTGAACGAGCAGGGTAAAATCCTTCCACGTCGTATCACAGGTACATCTTTGAAGTATCAGCGCCGTGTAGCACAGGCTGTTAAGCGTGCTCGCCAGATCGCTTTGCTTCCTTACGTAACCGATTTGATGAAGTAATTTAAGGAGGATAAAGACTAATGGAAATTATTTTGAAGCAAGATATTATCGGTCTTGGATACAAGAACGATATCGTGAATGTTAAGAGTGGTTACGGTCGTAACTTCCTTATCCCTACAGGTAAGGCTGTTATTGCATCTCCATCTGCAAAGAAGCAGTTGGCTGAGGATTTGAAGCAGCAGGCTCACAAGCTTGAGGCTATCAAGGCTGAGGCTGTTAAGAAGGGCGAGGCTCTCAATGGCGTCGTTCTTACTATCGCTGCTAAGGTAAGCGCTACAGGTCAGCTTTATGGTTCTGTAAACGCTGCTACTGTTGCTGAGGAACTCGCTAAGAAGGGCATCGAGGTTGATCGCAAGATCATCACTATGAAGGATGCTAAGAAGGTTGGTGAGTACGAGGCTACAGTTCACTACCACAAGGAGGTTGAGGTTAAGGTTCCTGTTGTTGTTGTTGCTGAGAATGCTCCTGTTGCTGCTCCTGCAGCTGAGGAAGCTCCTGCTGCAGCTCCAGCTGAGGAAGAGGCTCCAGCAGCTGAGTAATTATACTCAACTTTCGAGTAGTTTAGCTACTCTGTTTTTAGTACGATAATTTTCGCACTGTAAAGCAAAACAATATAAATCCCTTTTGTCGAAAGACTTAAGGGATTTTTTATTTCCCTATGATTATTTCGGGTTGTTGTTAGTCGAATTATCGAACAATCTCATGGGAAATTAGAACAATATTATCTGAAATGTTAATACAACCATTAATTTTTAATTAATCTCTGCGAAGTCTCGATTTTTTGTTGTATCTTTGCAGCCGAATTGAGTCGATGATGACATCTTCTATTTAAGTATTGAAGATGGTTATGCGACATTTCTGATAGAAAATATTAATATTAAACTTAAAATATAAATAAAATGAAAGCATTTGTTTTCCCTGGTCAGGGTTCACAGTTCGTAGGTATGGGTAAAGATCTCTACGATAACAACGCATTGGCAAAAGAACTTTTCGATAAGGCTGATGAGATTCTCGGCTTCAAGATTACTGATATTATGTTCGCTGGTACAGATGAGCAGTTGAAAGAAACAAAGGTTACTCAGCCTGCTGTATTTCTCCACTCTGTGATTTCTGCACTTTGCTTGGGTGATGAGTTTAATCCAGCAATGGTAGCAGGTCACTCTCTCGGTGAGTTCTCTGCTTTGGTAGCTGCTGGTGCGATGGCTTTCGAGGATGGTTTGAAACTTGTTGCTGCTCGTGCCAATGCTATGCAGAAGGCTTGTGAGGAAAATCCTGGTACAATGGCTGCTATCATCGGTTTGCCAGATGAGAAGGTAGAAGAAATTTGTACTTCTGTAAGCACAGAGGGTAATGTTGTTGTTGCTGCCAACTACAACTGTCCTGGTCAGCTCGTTATCTCTGGTAACGTGGATGCTATCAATGCAGCTTGCGAGAAGCTGAAGGCTGCCGGTGCTAAGCGTGCTTTGCCTTTGAAGGTAGGTGGTGCTTTCCACTCTCCATTGATGCAGCCTGCTAAGGATGAGCTTCAGGCAGCTATTGAGAAGACAACATTCTCTGCTCCTAAGTGTCCTGTATATCAGAATGTAGATGGTAAGCCTCATACTGATCCTGCAGAGATTCAGCAGAATCTTATTGCACAGCTTACAAGTTCTGTACGCTGGACATCTTCTGTTCAGGCTATGATTGCAGATGGTGCTGATGACTTTACTGAGTGCGGTCCAGGTAAGGCTTTACAGGGAATGATTGGTCGCATCGATAAGACTGTTGCAGCTCACGGTATTGCTTAATCGTTTAAAAAAATAATCCCACGTTTTATCTTCTTGGCAAAGGCGTTGCCGAGAAGATAAATCGTTTCATTTTTAGTAGAACCGCTAAATGAAGGAAAAAATTGTAATTTATCAAGTTCTCCCGAGGCTTTTCGGTAATAAGAATACCACACGAAAGGAGAACGGAACAATTGAGGAGAATGGTTGCGGCAAACTGAATAATTTTACCGATGATGTGCTGGCTCGCATACATGATATGGGTTTCACTCACATTTGGTTTACTGGAGTTATTCGTCACGCTACCCAAACAAACTACTCATCTTTTGGTATTCCTACCCAACACGCAGAGGTGGTGAAAGGAAAGGCAGGTTCTCCATACGCTATAACTGACTATTATGATATTGATCCAGATTTAGCGGAGAATGTAAGCTTGCGAATGACTGAATGGGAACGTCTTATAGACAGAACCCATAAGGCAGGTATGAAGGTCATCATGGACTTCGTGCCTAATCATGTGGCCCGTGAGTATCATTCTATTTGCAAACCAGCAGGTGTACGAGATTTAGGAGAAGATGATGATACGAACATGCACTTCTCTACAAAGAATAATTTCTATTATGCCTGGGGTGACTTAGACCTGAATGAAGTCCGTTATTCCAAACCGGCAATGGTTCCTTTTTCCGAAAAGGATTCTAAGATTTTTGAACCATATACAGAAAGTCCGGCTAAGGCTACGGGAAATGATCGTTTTGATAATCGCCCAGGTTGTAATGACTGGTATGAGACCGTAAAACTCAACTATGGTGTCGATTATTGTGATGCAGGAGGTAGAAGTTATCACTATGAGCCTGTACCAAGTACATGGGGCAAGATGACAGATATCCTGCTTTATTGGGCAAGCAAGGGCATCGATGGTTTCCGTTGTGATATGGCAGAAATGGTACCTACTGCATTCTGGTCGTATGCTACTCAGATATTGAAAGCTCGTTATCCTCATATTATTGTGATTGGAGAGGTTTATGATCCAAGTCAGTATCGCAATTATGTGAAGTCTGGTTTTGATTATCTATATGATAAGGTGGGTATGTATGATTGTCTGCGTGGAGTAATCCGTGGTGAGCGTCCTGCTGCCAGTATCACTCATGAATGGCAGGTGGTGGATGATATCCGCGAGCACATGCTCTATTTCCTGGAAAATCATGATGAGCAGCGCATCGCCAGCGATTTCTTCTGTGGTAATGCTATGAAGGCGATTCCAGCAGCAGCCATGAGTCTCTTCTTCCAGAAGAATCCTTTCATGCTTTATAGCGGACAGGAATTTGGCGAGAAGGGTATGGATAAGGAAGGATTCAGTGGCAGAGATGGCCGCACTACGATATTTGATTATTGGAGTCCTGAGACTTTGACGCATGCTTATCAGGAAAATGCAGAGGACGTATATACCCAAGAACAGAAGTATTTGGCAGCCACTTATCGCCAGCTTCTACGTCTCGCCAATGAGGAGAAAGCGATTCGAGAGGGTGAAACCTTCGATTTGATGTATGTGAATCCGTGGTCTGAAGGCTTCGATCCGCGCACCAACTTTGCTTTCCTTCGCAAGAAGGATGATGAGGTGGTGCTCATCGTGCTCAATTTCTCTCAAGAGACTCGTCAGTTGCAGGTTTGCATTCCTGGTCACGCCTTCGATTTCTTCCAAATCAAGGAAGAAGAGGTTCTTGTCACAGAACTGTTCTCTGGTGGTAAGAAGAAGGTAGAACTGAAGAAGGATGGCGTGTTCCCAATATCAATGGATGCCAATGGAGTAAGAATTTATAAATTCAATGTCAAGATGGAGGAAATTGATTTCGTATTGAATGAGCATCACAAGGAGGAGTTCCCTCCTGCTCATACGGCTGAGCATCTGCTCAACCAGTTGATGGTTCGCATGTTTGGTTGCGAGCGTAGTCGCAATGCCCATATTGAGCGTAAGAAGAGTAAGATGACTTTTGTTGTCGATCATAAGCCAACTCGTCAGGAGGAAAAGGCGATAGAAACGGAAATGAATCGCTTGATAGAGGAAGATATGCCTGTGACCTATGAGTTTGTGGATCGCGACCATATTCCTGCGAATGTTAAGATTGATCGTTTGCCGGATGATGCAAGTGAAACTTTGCGTCTGGTACGCATTGGTGATTACGATGTTTGTCCATGTATTGGCAAGCATGTACGTTCTACGGCGCAGATTGGTAAGTTTGTATTGCTCGGAACAAATTGGGATGAGCATGCCCATTCATTGCGTATTCGTTTCAAGATCGTGCAGTAGTGATAAAATATAGTAATGATATAATAAAGCAGCAATGGCTATACTTTTCAGTAGTAGCTATTGCTGTTTTTTTTTTTCTTATATGGCAAGATGACTTTTTCTCTTGATATAAATTGTTTATGCACCAGGGAGAATTCTTCGTTCAGCGTCTTTGAATGTCCGTTCGACGACTTTGAACGGCGGTTCAACGTCTTTGAATGACGGTTCAACGTCGTTGAATAGAAAATTATCCTATAAAAGAGAAACATTTATTGAGGTATAGATGCTTTTCTATGCCTTTTGACATCTTTGTTAGTGTCTGTCTTATCCTATAAATACGTTTTTGTCTGTGCTCGTCTGATGGGCACATACGGACCAACTGATGGGCATCGATGGATCAACAGACGAGCACTCACTGCTCGTCACGTGAGCATTGAGTGCCCATAGTAGTATGCTCGGCACGAGCATTGTCTAACGGGTGCAAGTCCCGAGTAAGCCCTAATAGCGGGAATTACATAGCCAAGGGCAAGGGTGTTCATCGTGAGGTGAAATCTGAAAGAAGCCGGCGGCAAACATCTGACCTAACGGACAGAAACTTCATACAAGGCATATGACCGTGGGTAAGGTTGCTACGCAAACCAAAGCCCGATAGCTATTCGGAACGGTCGGTGTAAATGAAGTGGGTATAAGATGGAAAGACAATGCCCTTATCCGAGGAGGTCTCACGGACGCTTCAAATAGTTTTTTTTACGAAAGAAGCGGAGTAAAGCTTGCCGTGAGAAATCAGCAGACGCCATAGTAGTGCAATAGTCGATAACGTTGCACGAAGGGCTGAACCTAACAATTAAACGATAGTAATTGAAACATACTTCATGAAGGAAAGAATGCAGAAAACATTATCCCAAGTTAATGGCTGCCCCCAAAGAGATAGGTCGGAAACCGAATGGTATGGGGGAGTGCAGACCTTCATGTGGATGTGTGAAGACAACATCGTGGAAGTACCATTCGACAAGGAACACCTTTTCGAGCAAATTCTTAGTCCTTCAAATCTCAACCGAGCCTACAAGGCGGTTATGAGAAACAAAGGCTGTGGTGGTATCGACAAGATGTCGTGTGAGCAGTTGCTCCTATGGCTCTTGACCAATAAGGACTTGCTTATCCGTTCCTTGATGGACGGTTCTTACCGTCCGAACCCAGTGAAAAGGGTAGAAATACCCAAAGACAATGGCAAGATGCGCCTGTTGGGAATACCTACAGTAGTAGACCGTCTGGTGCAACAAGCCATAAACCAAGTACTGACTTCCATCTATGAGAACCAATTCTCCAAGACGAGCTACGGCTTCCGTCCGAGAAGAGGATGTCATGACGCACTTCGTGGAGCGCAAAGGATAATCAACGAGGGTTACATATATGTAGTAGACCTTGACCTTGAACGCTTCTTCGACACTGTAAGCCATAGCAAACTCATAGAAATTCTCAGCCGTACCATCAAAGACGGCAGAGTGGTCAGTCTTATACACAAATATCTCCGAAGTGGTGTAATGAACAAAGGTTTGTTTGAAGCGAGCGAGGAAGGAACTCCCCAAGGAGGACCGCTAAGTCCGTTGTTGAGTAACATCATGCTCAACGAACTGGACAAAGAACTCGAACGCAGAGGACTCCCCTTTGTGCGTTATGCCGATGACTCGATGATATTCTGCAAGTCCAAAAGGGCTGCAATACGAGTGAAGGAGTCTATAACCCGATTTATAGAAAATGTTCTATATCTCAAAGTCAACAAGGAAAAGACCGTAGTGTCGTATGTGCGCGGAGTGAAATACCTCGGCTACTCCTTTTATGTAATGAAAGGCGAATGCCAACTCACGGTGCATCCAAAGTCCAAAGCCAAGATGAAGTCAAAGCTAAAAGAACTGACAAGTCGCAGTAATGGGTGGGGATATGCCAATAGAAAGCAAAAATTGAAAGAATACATAAGAGGTTGGGTCGGCTATTATCGTCTTGCCAATATGAAGCGTCTTCTGCTTGAAACAGATGAATGGTTAAGACGTAGAATACGCATGTGTATATGGAAAGCTTGGAAGAAAGCCAAGACAAAGGTGGCAAACCTCATTAGATGTGGTATCAATAAATACCAAGCATACGAATGGGGTAATACTCGCAAGGGCTATTGGCGAATAGCTGACAGCCCTATTCTAAAAAGGGCGATAGATAACAATAAACTACGCTCCGCAGGGTATGCTACTTTAATGGAGACGTATCTCGAATGGTATCCAAAATAGGAACCGCCGTATGCGGAACCGCATGTACGGTGGTGTGAGAGGTCGGTAAACACGAAAATAGGAGATAAACACCTATGATTAATGTTTACCTCCTACTCGATTAGAGTGATTTTTGGGCACTTTGTGCAAAAAGAGCATCAAAAGTACGTCATTTATCAGAAAAAATAGAAAGGAAAAAAATAATCTCTTGAAAGCTTGCCAGTCTCATTCCTTTTTATTATTTTTGCAACCATAAATATCAGTATATTGAAGATAAAGGCTGATATAAAGGGTAAATATCATTATAATGATAGATAAATGAATAGAAGATTATGGCAGATTTATATGAATATTCTACTCCAGAGTTGGTACGCTTGCTGGGAATGAGATTCAAAGAATATAGAATGAGATGCAATCTCACCCAGAAAGAGGTTGCCGAGCTTACGGGGCTTGGCTTGACCACCATCCACAAGTTTGAGAATGGAACAGCAGGCAATCTCTCGCTTTCTACTTTTCTCCTCTTGCTGAAGGTGGTGGGGCAGATTGATGCCATCAATGATGTGCTTCCAGAACTTCCTCCATCACCTTATCTGATGAGAAAGGATGAGAAGAAGGCACAGAGAATTCGTCATACTAAATAATAACTGGTTATGGTAAATACGTTGAGAGTAATGCTTTGGGACGAAGAAATCGGTCGCTTGGCATGGGACGATCGCCGCAGGTTATCGTACTTTACATATAATCCTGAGTTCTTAAAGAAGGGAATTGATGTTTCTCCTCTTCAAGCTCCTGTGCGTGGTATTCGTGCAATGACACCCGTGTGGGGAGAGGATGCCAGAATGTACCAAAAACTTCCTGCTTTTCTAGCAGATTCATTGCCTGATGCCTGGGGTAATCAGCTTTTCGAGCTTTGGCGAATTCAAAATCATATTCCTAATGCTGATATAACTCCGTTGGATAAACTTTCCTTTATCGGTAAGCGAGGTATGGGGGCATTGGAATTCTTACCAGAGGTGGCAAAGACGGATAAGGCAGAAATGATAGATGTCAAGTCGTTGGCAGACTTGGCAGAGCGCATATTCATCGAGCGTGAAAATGCCCACATCATGCCAGAGGAGTCTATCACGATGCAGTCTTTGCTTACGGTGGGAACATCGGCTGGTGGACGCCAGCCTAAGGCAATCATTGCCATCAATAAAGCTACGGGGGAAATACGAAGCGGTCAAGTGGCTGGGCTTCAGGATTATGATTACTACATATTGAAATTTGGCGATACGAAATATAGTTCTGCCGAGATAGAGATGACCTATTACGAGATGGCCATCAAGTCGGGAATAGATATGATGCCATCCAGACTATATGAGATAGAGGGAAACCGGAATTTCATAACGAAGCGTTTCGACCGTGATGGTGAGCGGAAATTGCATACACAGACCCTTGCTGCGATTTCTCCGGAAACCGATAGCTATGAGGGACTTATTGCTGTCTGCAGAAAATTACATTTGCCGGAGACTGATTGTCAGGAAGTATTTCGCAGACTTGTGTTCAATGTCCTTTCCAACAATACGGATGACCATACAAAGAATTTCTCTTTTGTTATGGATGAGGCGGGTCTTTGGCGTTTGTCGCCAGCCTATGACCTCACTTATATTATAGATACAGGAGGCTATTTACCCAATACGGGTCATTGTATGTATGTAAGGTCTAAGCTGCATCATATTTCTTACGATGATGCCATTCTGTTTGCCAAGGACAATGGCATTCGGCGTGCTGATGCAATCATCAGGGAAGTAGCTGATTCTCTGCGGCAATTCCGTGACATAGCCAAGCGAAATGAGGTTCAGGACAGATGGACCAGTTCCATAGAGTCAGCGATAAATGCTCATCTCGTTTCATGGGGGTTGGAGGATAAAGACAACAGTTCTGCTTCTTTTGAGATAGATGGCAAAAGTTGTACTGATGTTCGCATAGAGCAGGCTTACAAAGGCAACTTCCATTTGTATGCAAGCATAGATGGGCGAGACTGTAAGTTTATTATCGGAAAGAACAAGCCTGAATATGCTACGATTCAAGAGACGGGATTGTCGAATCTTCCGGAGACGATGCTCAGAGATTTGGTTGCGAAATATCTGGTGAGATAGAAGAGTAGTGATTATGTTGAGTCTTTATTTCTTTTTATTACCTTTGCAGTTGTCTTGTCGTGGATGGCTGGCATTGAGATGCTGGCTATGAAATGAAAGTCCATGGCTTGGCCTATCATAATAAGAAAGACGTTTGCTTTACGTTTTCTTCTGTTCAATTGAAACGTAGGAAATTTCAAAGGGTGTTCAGATGAAGACAGCGGTGGGCGTCTGCCATAGATAGCTACGAATTCCGGTTTTGAGGATTCATAGCAATCCTACAGCGTTTTTTGTTCTTGCTTGCATCCTATTATTTTTTGTAGCATAATGGTAATGTCTTAATAACAATAGTTAGCCATAAGGCTCTGATAATCGGATACAAAGATAATGCTTTTATTTGAATACTATAAGCTTTTTTCTTCGAAAATTACGCTAAAATCAGCCGAATAGCTAAAAATGAACTATTTATGAGTTTTTC